>Ga0272442_10001777_pt1 | contig 32068 bp, 20 predicted proteins | sample SSMForm2O_FD_200262 | JGI IMG/M metagenome (GOLD analysis project Ga0272442, IMG submission 200262) | Marine sediment archaeal communities from Little Sippewissett salt marsh, Falmouth, MA, United States - SSM-Form-2O | ecosystem: Environmental > Aquatic > Marine > Wetlands > Sediment ... | reverse complement strand
GTTTCTGATCATTGTTCATTTGTTAGTCCTCCAATCTGGGTTAAATTTTCACCATAACCATCGACCAGATGGAGGACATTTTTACATTGTCCCATAACTAATGTGCGAAAAATATCATACGTTATCTTCCGTCATATTATTCCCTTTTACATCGATGGAACAAATGATAAACGAAAAATTATCTGCTTGCTCAAATCCTGTGATCTTCGCGAATAATAGTACGATATCCGCCATCAAGACTGGTTTTCCAGTTTTTGGGGGGAGTAATTTTCTTGAGCCGATCCAGTTGGCCGATATTTTTTAGCCGACGGTAAACCAACTGCCAGGCGCATTCCCGATCGGGCCTGACCTCACAGCGGTCCTCTCTGGAACCTCCACAGGGGCCGTTGAGTAAATGTTTGGCACAACGTGTTACCGGGCAAATGCCGCCAAAATTATGCAAAACACAATCACCACAGGCGGCACACTTTTCAGTCCATACGCCCCGCTCTTCCAAAATGCCCAAAAATGTTGTATTCAGGCCGGGATAAACCGGTTTTTCAGGGTAGCGTTCGGCGATCGCCTGAACACCAGCACCACATCCAAGGGATAGAACCGCATCATTTCTTTCAATAGCCTCGGCAGCTTGTTCGATGAAGACATTGTCACACTGCCTTTCAATGGTGAGTTCTTCCACATCAACCGATAATTTGTTTAATTTTACGGCCATACGCAGTGCTGAAGAGATGATGCTGACCTCGCGTTCTCCGCCGGCCAGACATACTGTAACACAAGTGCCACACCCCAGAACCAATAATTTCTGGTGGGTTTTTATGATGTCCAACAATTCCGGAACAGTTTTTCTTTCTGCAACTATCATCAAGCTATCTCCGATTGATTAGCGGTTATGTTTTTTCGTATAGGACTGGGGCCGAGTTGGCGAATGGTTTCGACCATATCGGTAATATGGTCCGCCAGAGGACGCGCCATAGAAGCGGAAACATTAACCATTCTAAGCCGTTCTTTTTCCAAGCCAATTTCTTCGAGCATATTTCGGATATGATTCACACGTCGTTTGGCAAATAAATTGCCATCAATAAAATGACATCCCCCTTCCATGCACCCGGCTACCAATACACCATCAGCACCTTGTTCAAGTGCTTTTAAATAATATTCCACTTCCAGCCTTCCCGTGCAGGGAGTCCTGATGATTCGAATATTGGGCGGATATTGAATTCTCATGGAACCCATTAAATCAGCCGAGGCATAAGCACAATAATGGCAACAAAAAGCAAGAACTCTTGGTTCAAACGGCTTGGGTTTGGCAATCATAATTTATTCGCTCTTTCCAACTGAACATACACACGAGTCATCCTGTGCGGTAATCTCCCGGGTTTGTTCGTCCCAGGTGTATCTACCGTTATGATCAAACAACTCTTTGATCATGACAGTGAACTGATCGGTCCTAAAGTGATGTAATTGAATGGCCCGAGCGGGACATTCGGATACACAAATACCACATCCCATGCATTTGGCAGCTTCGATCTGGGCCTTGCGGTCTTTATTGACATAGGGTGCAGTATAGGGACAGGCTTTTACGCAGGTCATACAGGAAATGCATTTCTTCTGATCGACCTGGGAAATCTGGGCGCTGACGTCCAAGTGAGATTTTGACAGTACCGTAGTGGCGCGGGCTGCTGCTGCGCGGGCCTGGGCGATATTCTCATCAATGAATTTCGGAGAATGAGCCAACCCGCAAAGAAATACTCCCTCGGTGGCAAAGTCCACCGGCCGTAGCTTCAGGTGGGCTTCCACATAGAAACCATCAGCGTTAAGCGGAACCTTGAGCATATCTGAGAGCACATCATTACCCTTCGGGGGTTCGACACCAGTACTGAGAATAGCATAATCTGCTTCAATTTCAATTGTCTCGGGGAAATCCGGACTATTCAGGGATATGACGAGTCCGTTATCCTGTGTTACAACCGGCGGCTGACCCTCGTCATAGCGAATAAAGACAACGCCTGCCTCGCGAGCCTGCTTATAGTAGATTTCCCGGAAGCCGTAGGTGCGAATATCACGATATAGGATATAGATGTTGGCGTTGGGATTTTTTTTCTTGATCTTTAAGGCATTTTTAATGGCCATTGAGCAGCAAAGACGACTGCAATAGGCGTGCTGTTCATTACGGGAGCCGACACATTGGATCATGACGATGTTTTGCTGTTCTGATTGTTTGCAAGGAAATGAATCGTCGTGGAGCATTGTCTCCAATTCAAGTTGGGTCAAGACCTGGGAGGACTTGCCATAGAAAAAATCACTTGTATGGGCCCTTTCAGCACCTGTAGCTACAATAATAGCACCGCAGGATATCTCGGTCTTTTGACCATCTCGTGATAGCGTGGAAGTGAAATGGCCGATATGCCCCGCGATAGCTGCTATTTCAGTTTTAAGATATATATCGATCTTAGGATGATTTTCAACGCGCTTGATCAAGTCACTGGTAAAGGCAGCAATATCTTCATGCTCAAGGGTAAAGTACAATTGGTGCAGATTGCCGCCAAGTTTATCGGAGCGTTCTATTAGATCAATATGAAATCCCTGATCAGCCAGTGCCAACGCAGCTGTCATGCCACTAAGTCCACCACCTACAACCATCCCTGTTTGAATTACCGGCAAAGTTGAGCCTTCCAGTGATTTGAGCAAATGAGCACGGCCAATAGCCATTCTAACCAGGTCGGTGGCTTTATCTGTAGCCGAAGTGTGATCTGAAGAATGTACCCAGGAGCATTGATCGCGAATATTAGCCATCTCAAAAAGATATGGATTAAGACCGGCTTCACGAAGGGTTTCCCGAAACAGGGGTTCATGAGTACGAGGTGTACAGGAAGCGACCACTACCCGGTTCAAACGATGCTCTTTAATCATGTCCCGGATATTTGACAAACTGGTATCGGAGCAGGTGTACATGGTATGAGTCGCCATAACCACATTGGGTTCATTTGCAATTGCTTCGACCACACGCTCCACATCCACCACAGATGCGATATTCATGCCGCAATGACAAACAAATACACCGATTCTGGGCTGCTCATCGGTAATATCATGCTCTTCCGGATAACTCTTCTTGGTAACAAGGCTGTTGCGGGACGACGCGAGTAGCGTCATGCTCATCGAGGCGGCACCGCTGGCCTGGGTTACAGTTTCGGGAATGTCCTTGGGTTCCTGGAAGGCACCGGCAACGTACACTCCGGGCAGAGAAGTTTCCAGCGGCGTAAGCCTGTCCGTCGCACAAAAACCATATTCATTCAATTCGAGATCTATTCGCTGGGCAAGTTTTTCGATTGACTCTGCAGGTGTCATTCCCACCGAAAGAACAATCAGGTCAAAATCCATTTCCTGACGTTGACCTTGGGCATCCAGATAGCGGACGCGAAGGTCATTTGTGCTGGGAACCTGTATAATTCGCGAGGGAATGCTTTTTATATAATGAATATCTTCATAACTTCTGGCACGTTCATAATATTGATCAAAATCTTTGCCGTGGGCCCGAATGTCCATGTAAAAAATGGTGGATTCCAGACCTTCAAGATGCTCCCGGGCAATCATAGCCTGCTTGGTAGAGGCCATACAGCAGATCGAGGAACAATAATCATTGCCACAACTGGAATCACGGGAGCCGACACATTGAATCCAGGCAATCCTTCTAGCTTCTTTACCGTCGCTGCGGCGAACAACGTGACCTTCATAGGGCCCAGCAGCGGACAGCATGCGTTCGAACTGCACGCTGGTCAACACATTGGGATACCGTCCAAAGCCGAACTCACCCTTGGTCTCGGCGGCAAATTCTTCAAAGCCGGGCGTTAATATGACCGAACCGACATTTATATCGACTTTTTGCTCTTTCATGAAGTAATCGATCGCATTTTGCTCACAAGTAGCGGCGCATTCACCACATTCAGAGCATAATGCACAGTTCAGACATCGCTCGGCTTCGGCCAGAGCAGCTTCTTCAGTGCAGCTACCTTCAACTTCATCGAAATTTTTGATGCGGTCCTCGGCTGGGAGTTCAAAGGGAAGAACTCGTGATTTTTTTTCTTCTTTGAGGGTTTCCGGTAATAAATCTTCTGGGATCGGCTTTAATTCATCATCAAAGCGCGCTGCCAAAAGGTCGTCCTCATTAAGATATCTTTCAATGGAATCCGCTCCGCGTTTACCTGCAGCGACCGCTTCGATCACCGAGGCGGGTCCTGAGATGATGTCACCACCGGCAAAGATGCCTTTTTCAGTTGTTTGCAAGGTAACGCTGTCAACTTTGAAAGCACCTTTCTCTATTTCCAGTCCCATGTGTTCGGTGAATTGGTTATCAGCCATCTGGCCAATGGCGATATATATCTGATCCGCTTCAACGGTAATAACATTGTCTGCTTCATAAACCGGGTTGAAACGGCCATTTTCGTCAAAGACACGGACACAGCGTTTTAGTTCAATTCCTTTGACCTTACTATCACCAATAATGCTTTTCGGTCCCCAGCCGTTTCGAATTGTGATGCCTTCATGTAGCGTCGCTTCAATTTCTTCCGGATAAGCCGGCATTTCAGCACGCGATTCGAGCGATATCATTTCGACATGATCAGCTCCCAAACGAAGCGCCGTCCGAGCTACATCCACAGCAACATTACCGCCGCCAACAACCAGAACTTTACCCTTTACCTCAGGTGCATTCTCTTCCAGGCTGACTTGGCGGAGAAAATCCACACCATAAAAGACTCCCGACAAATCCTCTCCCGGAACGCCAAGTTTTCTGCTTTTATGAACACCAACACTTACATATACAGCGTCGTTTTCTTTGCGAATGTTGTCAAGTTTGATATCCTGTCCCACGCGGCAATTTAAAACGATTGTGACTCCCTTGCGCCGTATGAGATCGATTTCATGCTGCAAGACCTTTTTGGGCAAACGATACTCAGGAATTCCATAACGCAGCATCCCGCCTGCTTCAGGTAGAGCCTCATACACGGTAACGGCAAATCCGCGGTCAGCAAGGTCATTTGCGACGGTTAGCCCTGCCGGTCCGGCACCGATAATCGCCACTTTTTTCGCTTCCGGATCGGGAATTTTTTCTTCCGGCAGGGAAATTTCACCCGATTCCAGCATTTCCATCTCTTTATCAGAGGCGAACCGTTTCAGGAATCGTATTGCCACCGGCGAATCTACATTTGCACGCGTGCAGGCCTCTTCGCAAGGATGGGTACAAATCCGTCCACAGATCGCGGAAAGAGGATTCCGCTGGCGAATCAATTCTACCGCCTTGACATATTCTTTTTTCTTAATTAGCTGGATGTAACCCTGAACGTTAATATTGGCGGGGCACGCTATTTTGCAGGGAGCATGTCCCTTTTTGAGGATGCCGAAAATATTAGGTACTGCCTGGGCATAAAGCTTGGCAATTCCCTTGCGGGTGGACATGCCCCGGTTAAAATGATCTTCAATATTAACAGGACAGGCAGCGGTGCATTCACTGCAACCTGTGCATTTATCTTCATCGACATAACGGGGGTGACGTAAAACTGTGGCCTTGAAACAGCCCGGCTCTCCCTGTAAGTCAACCAGTTCGGATAAGGTTAGAATTTCTATATTCAGGTTCCGAGCACACTCAACCAGCTTGGGTGAGACAATACAAGTGGCACAATCACCGGTAGGAAACGTTTTGTCCAGATGCGCCATCATACCGCCGATAGCAGCGGACCGTTCGACAAGGTAAACCTTAAAACCAGAATTGGCCAAATCCAGCGATGCCTGCACACCGGCAATTCCACCACCCTGCACCAGCACAGCACCTGTCATTTTATCATTACTGTCCATAATCATTTATATCACCGCTTCGATCACATTATTGGGTGTCACAATTAGTTTATTTAATCCTAAATCATTAGGGGCAAGGCCCAGACTAAGTCCTAGCAACTGCGTTATATAAATAATAGGCATACCATAATCATGCCCCATCTGTTTTTTTATGTCTTTCTGCCGCAAGTCCAGATTGACCTGACACATAGGACAACTGACGGTAATACAATCAGCCCCCACATCCTGTGCCATTTTCAAAATACTGTCAGTGAGCTTAAGGACTACATCCGTACGGCTCATTGCCAATCCCCCACCGCAGCATTCGACCTTGTGGGGCCAATCCAGCGGTTCTCCGCCCATCACCTCAACGAGCCGATCCAGTGATGTGGGATTCTCCGGATCGTCAAATTTCATCACTTCCTGGGGACGAACCATGAGGCAGCCATAATAACATGCTACTTTCAAACCATTCAATGAACGCTTGACAGCTGCTTTGATGGCGTCAAGCCCAACCTCTTCATAAAGTACTTCCAAAATATGACGTACCTTTACCTGTCCGTCGTAATCACGACCGACGGCTTCGGCCACCTGTTTACACAGGGTCCGATCAGATTGAATTTTATGGTTCGCCATCTTCAATCGGTTGAAGCAAGCCGCACAACTGGCTACCATGTCCATCTGCATCTGCTGGGCTAATACTAAATTAGCTGCCGGCAGAGATACCGACAATACCGGATCGGTTTGATGGGCGGCCGTTGCACCGCAACAAGACCAACCTTCAGGCTCAACTAGGTCAATCCCAAGGGTCTTGGCTACAGCCACCGTTGAGGCATGCATATCTCGAGCCGTTGACTCGGCAGAACAACCGGGAAAATAAGCAAATTTCATTTTTTGACTTTCATAGTTATTAATTCACGAGTGTATCTATTTAACGCACTTCCTTTTTTTGACGAATATTCTTGAAGATACGTTTCACCGTTTTTTTATCAGAACCCGATGAAGGAAGCAGTGACAGCTTGCCTTTCAATAACATCATCGGAAATTTATCAATGTCGCCCATAAACTTGCCAGTACCCATTTTATATGCGGTTATCATGCCCATCTCATATGTTCGTCCATGTTTTCTGACCGAGTTCAGAAATGCCCGGTTAAACACTTGCGGAGTGCTTTTACCTTTGCATCGCTCCTGTGACAGCACACGCAACGCATCTATTACTGACGCCACGTCTATCCCCATCGGACAACGGCTTGAACATGTCTCGCATGACGCACAGGTCCAGATCAAATCACTTTCCAGCAGTTCATCTCCAGCGCCCAGATGTAAACGCCTCATGATTTCTGAAGGAGGAGATTCTACCAGGTCACCCACGGTACAGCCATTTGAGCATTTTTTGCATTGAAAACAAATGCTCAGATCAAGACCTGTTCGTTTCTCAATCTCTTCGAGCAATCCTGATACCGAATTTTTCTTTTTTATCTGTATGGTCATGTTTTATACCATCGAAAGGATTGTTTGCCTTTATTTAAACAGTTTATTGACTTATTGTCATTTCTTCAGTTTCTTCAACCTCGATCATCACATCATCCGTTTCGGACTCAGGAATTCCACCGCCGGCTGGGACAACTTTACGATACACGTCTGAAGGTTTTCGCTTTTTGCCGTCAACAGTCAGTAAATCTTTGACCTTGATGCCGAACAGCCGCTCGTTTTCTTGAAGATAGGGCAGTATTAAATCCCAGTCCTGATCAGTAAGGCTGACGTACTGGCCGGCGTTCAATTGCTCGTCCACCATGATATGGTGCGGATCGCGAACATAGATAGCCCCGCCGGAAGCTAATGAAAATAGATTGCTGCCGGGGTAAGGCTCTGGTAACGGAACCACATGAGCATCTTCATCCAAACGAATACCGTTGAGAATTACGAATCCGCCGCCGTTGAGAGCATCACCCGCCATAAAAGATTCCGCCAGAAAATCCAGACACGTACCATTAATAACCACTCTGGGTCGGCCTACCGAATTAATAAGTGGGCGACCGGCAGCGTTACCTAAAACATAGACTTCCCCTCCTTTAGCACCATACATAAAGGTTTGTCCAACATCACCATGGACAACCATTTTACCACGCTTGAAGATCTGGCCCAGTTGGTCCTGAGCGTTACCGTGAACGTTAATTGTTAATCCATCCAAACCTGAACCCAGGTAATCACCGGAACTGTCATACACATCGATAGTGACATCATCTGTGTTGGGGCCCAGACCGCAACCGATATAACGCTGGCCGATACAATTAAAAACGATAAAATGCCGCCATCCCTGCATATAGGCATCGACTAGGAGAAAGGCATCACAATTCTCCCCTTCGGGTGCAAATCTTTCCGCGTCGATGACCAGAGTGGTTTCGTCTTCCTGTGGTGGCCGCAGCGAATCGCGGGTCTTAAAATCAATCAAACAGTATGCACTATCTGACTTTTTCCCGGCAGACAGACCCGGAAGGCTCAAAAATATCCGTTTCAGTTCTTCTCGTATGATACGAATAATATGACTTTTTTTCTTATTGCCGTATGAGTATTTACGGTCATGCAGCATGGTTAATATACCGACCGCAGTAGCGGTTTTAGACGCATCGTGTGCCTGCTGGGAGAGTTGTCGACAGGCAAATCGAAACTCATCAAACGTCCACTTCGGAACAAGCTCAGAAATCATTTCAAATATCTTAAGGGTATTATCAGGTGCAAATCGCTCATTGATAATGGTCTGGATGCGTTCTTCATCTTCAGCGGACAATAATATTCCCTGCGAAAGATCACATGGCTCGTTTCCTTTGGGCAGGGGAACCGATGCGCCGAACTTGTCGGTACAGGTCATGCGATATTGCCCCTCTTGATTGGGGGCGATATTAAAAATAAACGAGCCGCCGTCTGCATGGCTTCCGCCCCGCGCATTCCAATAGCGATCCGCCACCGGGCAAATTCGGTTGTCTTCCTGGGAAAGACTGTGCATCGTCGCGTCGATCGCCTGTTTCTCCGAACCGATTAATCCAACCTGGACTTCACCGTCATAAAACGCGAACACCTGCGGCCGTAGCATCGCTGTGTCGGTAATGCCCAGTAATTGAAATTGTTTTTGCCGAGGTTGGTTTCGGGCAATGATAAAGAACCACGGACCGTCAGGTGAACCATGGATATGTGTTGCCTGAATAGCCCGGTATATCTTTTGTTTATCCGGCGCTAAGCGGTCAAAGTCCAGCTCAGTTGTCGGCGCCAATGCTTCGATAATGTATTCCAGCGGATATTCATAGGTTCTATTCAACAGATCAAACATCAATGCCGACACTTCTGTATCTGTAAGAAACTGCGGAAAAATCGAACGCTGGTAGAGATACTCACATACCGAATGATAATTGGCAAAGTCACCATTATGAACCAACGCCATGTTTATACCGGCAAAAGGATGTGCTCCGCCGGGATGCCAGACGCGCCCTTTGGTCGGATAACGCTGGTGGGCAATCCACACGTGAGCACATAAATCCTCAATTTTATAATACTGTGTGATCGCCTCGGCATACCCCACCACTTTCAGGATCATAATATTTTTGCCGTGGGACAGAACAAATGCTTGCTGCTCACCGAGAGAAGCATAGTACTCCTGATTAAGCTTGAAACTGTTTTGATTGACAAATTCTTCTGCTATTTTCTCAGGATCAAGTCCTTGTAACTGATTATCTTTTGTGAATGCTTCCAACACACTCGGCTTGACCTGCACGAAATACCGCCAGACGTCTGGCGGCTTGACGGCTAAACCCGGAACCGATTTCCAATCTTCACAAGTATCGAGTTGTTTTGACAACGCCACATCAAATTGAGGGGTAACAAAACGTTGTTCCAGTTCTTTCCGGACCTCGGGATTCAGAAAGGCAATATGCAGCATATAATAATTATCAAGCACATCCCTGCTGACACCGAGTTGCTCTGGTACAAATCCCACTGCGGCTATCCCCCCACCCTTGCCGTTCCCTCGGTTATGCATTTGTTTTGACGGCTCATGAATGTGTCTGCCGGCTACCGGTTCCGAGCAGCAAAAGCCTACAACACCACAACCACCTTCTTCTTCACCCTTACATACAGCTTTAGAAAAATGCAGATCCTCAACCAGGCGTCTTTTGCTATTGAGTAATCGCTGGATATTATCGAAATTCTTCACGTTTGGCTCTGTTCCTTTCCAGAAGGGTAATCCATATGCATTAAAAGGTCCGTTCGACCTCTTAATTCCTTCACGCTGCGCATCCCCAGTTTTTGCAGGATACGAAGTAATTCATTTCGCCAGGCGTTGTAGAGATTGACTATACGTTGTGTCGCCCATTCCAGGTCCATTTGCGGAGCCAGTTCTGCATCCGTCGTCGCGATGCTGCGCGGGCATCCTCGTCCGCTTTCACAACGCGTGCAGCGGACACAACCCAATGAGATCAATTCAACCGTTCCAATGACAACACCATCGGCTCCCAAGGCAATAGCCTTGGCCACGTCGTATGGATTACGTATTCCCCCGCTGGCGATTAATGTTACAGCATCCCTGGCGCCTTCTGCCTCCAAAAAACCGTGTACTTTGGGAATTGCATATTCAATCGGCATTGCAATATTCTTTTTGGCAATATCCGGCGCAGCGCCGGTACCACCATAACCACCATCAATGTGAACTATATGGGTACCGGCGTAGTAACTACCGACCGCTACCATATCTACATCGGTTGGCGTTGACACCTTAGTCGACACCAGGGCCCGGCGATTAATATGTTTGATCCAGTCAATATGCTTCATGTGATCTTCAATGGAATACACACTGTGGAACGGAAACGGTGAGAACAGTGAAATTCCTTTGACCGCTTCCCGCATCCGCGAGACGCTGATAGTATTCTTATCACCCAGCAAATGACCGCCCAGCCCGGGCTTGGCTCCCTGAGCATATTTGAACTCAACAATTGGAACACGCTGAATCGTTTCTTCACGAACACCGAACAAACCCGTTGCCACCTGGGTTATCACGTGATCGTCATAGGGACGGAGTCGCTCCATATACCCACCTTCACCCGTACAGGTAAAAGTATTCCAGGCTACTGCCGCTCGAGCTTTGGCCAACTGGGTTGTGTTACTTACCGACCCAAACGACATACCACCGCCATACCAGGGCACATCGATCTTGATATTAGGCCGACCGTCATCTCGACGATTCAATTCGAGACTGGTATCAATTTCATCTAATTCCGGCACAACATCTGGTTTTTCTGGAAATAAAATCTTTAGCTTATCGAACCCACCTCCGGAATCACCATATTCAAATTCATACCCATATTCCGGTGGTGGAACATCGCCTGATTCAGCCATAATCCAGGTCGCCAGGATCATATCCGAAGGCCAGCGATAATCACCCAAAGCTTCGATCATAGGATTTTCGGTAATCTCCAATGCTCCCTGAGGACATTTGGACACGCAATAATGCTCGGTGTTGGCACAGGCAGGACCGATACAGGCATGATATTTACCCTCAGCAAAATATTTATATCCGGTTTTACGCACATGAACATGCTGAGGACATAGAGTTGCACATTTGCCACAGCGTATACAATCGTCACTTCGGCGGAGGATATATTTTGATATCTCGTTACGGTACCGAGGTGGTGCTAGGCGTACGGTCCTGTCGCACTGATACTGAGGCACACGAGTTGCCATGGTCTCAGCTGGTAGTAATTCTTTAAGCCGGTTTTCCGGAACTGAAAAGTTTTCCAAAGATCTGCTCCTCAAGGTCTTCATAAAACATTGCCCGCCCCACTTCACCACGCAAGCGGCGGATTTCACGCATACCCATGGCGCCCATAACTTCCGTCAATTGGCCGTGCCACGCCGCGATGAGATTCGTCATCCGTCCTATACAATAATCCATTTCCACATTGTCCAGCTTGGCCGGACAGGCCATCCCCGGTTCGCACCGGTCGCATAAATGACATTCCAGGCCGATAAGAAGCGGCAGTTCAATCGACACCAGATCCGCCCCGCAAATAATGCACTTAGCCATGTGTTCCGCCAAGGCAATACCACCCCCGGCAATCAAGGTAACTTCATCCCGATGCCCATTCTCAAGCAGTCTGTTGTGAATATGACGGACCATATCTTTTAAGAATCGTGGCTTGTCCGCTCCGATTTCATTTCCATTCAAATCCGCGACCACGTGTATCACTTCAATGTCCATTTGTCCTAACGCAACCGCTCGCTCAACGCCTTTATCCGACAGCTCCACACGTACCGCTATAACGATATCAGGATGGATCTTTTTAATTTCTTCGATACGTTTCAGAACGTCATTGCCGTCGGCTATTTCCACAAGTCGTGTTTGCCTGAGTATATCCGGCTCAATAATATCCGCCCCATCGTCCAGATAAAAAGCAATATGGTTCAAATAAGGCGCCGCCGTTTCCTGAAGCTTAAGCCACTGATGAGCGTCAATTATGGCGATTAAATCCGTGTTTTTTGCAGCAGCGAGAATCGCAGGCTCCAGCGTCGCCAGGCTGAACTTACCGGGCATCATATCGATAATCAACGGCATAGGATTAACTACACACGATCCCAGTGTGACCTCGGATTGACCGTTATTAAATGTTAAATAGGCCGGTTTCCTGCCGATATCTACTGAGGTACTGATGTATTCACGCCCATGAATCCCATCTCGTGTCGGACGAACAATTTCGGACATATCCGTCCACATTGAATCGAATCCGGGCCCATAAAACCGGCCTTTGTACCCCGCTCCAGAAACAGGTATTTTCGCAGATTCCGCCTGCAGCCAGGTTGTATGGATGATATCCGGTGTCCAATAGGAATTGCCCATCCTCTGATATACAGGATTAAGTGAAAGACTTAAAAGTGCTTTCGTACATTCCTGTACACATGACAAACATCCCATACAATCAAAAAACAACGCCTCGACTTCCTCAAGACCGCGGATATATTCCAATTCCTGACGATGACGATCGTACACACAGGCTTTCTTCACACAGTTATGACATCTGGCGCAATCCTCACGCCAATCCACTATCCCATATTTTCCGACACGCGGGCAACGAGGTGGTACGGGTGTTGTTTTAATGTGATATTTTTTCGGCATGCATTATTACCTTATATTACCGCAGCAAGCAGTTCAGGAATTTGCGTCTCTTTACCACCTGAAAGAATGTGGATACCACGTAATCCTTTGATGGTTTTAAGATTTTGTATTGTTTCGCTAAAAATGGCCCGGCCTTCTTTCTTTTGAGCTTCGGCCTCTCCGGCTTTTTCCATACGCTCAATTATTTTCTCGGGAATGACAAAATCGGTGTACATTTCGCAATGTTTTTTCGCTTCGTCGGCATTCTCTAGCGGCATAACGCCGGCGAGTATCGCTGTCTTTTCGGTGATTCCCTCCGTTTCAGCAGCGGCCATCCATTTTTCAAACGATTCACAATCGAACACCGCCTGCGTCTGGATAAATTCAGCACCTGCTTCAACTTTTTTCGCTAGACGTATCATATTTAATTCCAGCGGTGTCATGAATGGATTAGCCACCGCCCCGATCAGCATCCCAAAATCACCCTTTATAGATGTCCCGTCAAGCAGACAACCTTCATCCCGCATGCGTTTGACCAGACTGATCAACTGAATCGAATCAATATCAAACACATTGGCAGATGCTTCATTCCCCGTCAAACTTTGGTGGTATCCTGTTAGGCACAGCACATTTTTAATACCCAGCGAAACTGCCCCCATCAGATCTGACTGCAACGCGATTCTGTTGCGATCTCGAGTTACCATCTGAAATATCGGTTCAACGCCCTCGCTGCATAATTTTGCCGAAGCCGCCATGCTTGACATAACAATACCATAGTGATTGTCTGCTACATTGAGCGCCGCAATTACATTTTTGCCCATCAACTTGGTGACTGAATGTATTGTTTGACCATTGGTCTCCACCTGGGGAAGAAATTCGGCGGTTATGACAAAATCACCTTTTTCAATTTTTTGAGCTAACTTACTATCAGGTTTCAAGTTATATTCTTTCCTTATTTTATAAATCCAGTTAGAGGTTATTTCATCTTAGCTAAATTATTATTTGGGTGAGCTAACCATTTGATTATCTGAGGTATCGTTTACCCTTTTCAGGAACGCTTCGATCTCACGTTTCACCTGTTCAATTCCCCCCTCATCGGTTCGTTGAATAATAGATATATGTTTACCACCTATGCCGATTTCGTCGAGCAGTTCAGCCACCATTTCAACACGTTTGCGTGCCCGAAGATTTCCCTGTAGATAATGGCAATCTCCCGCTTTGCAGGTAAGAAGTAGCACACCTTCCGCACCCGCTTCAAACGCTTTCATTAGGTAGGGAATCGTTAGCTTCCCTGAGCAGGGAAGATCGATATAGTGAAATACATCTTCCTTAAATTGGCTGCAGCATTGATATATTTCATCACGTTCGATGCTGTTTGTGCAATAAAACAGGTGTATCTTCAAATAAACTGTGCTCCTGACTTATGAGTTATTCTGAATAATAAATAATATATACGATGGATTTAATGCTCCTGTTGGCTTAGTCGTTTCGTAAAATCTAGATAATGTCTTAATAGCCACATTTTCTTTATGAAATCAGACCATTCACATGACGAGTTCTCCTTATCGGTCATGACGGTTAACTTCCGATCTTCCTCTGGAACACTGTTCTCCAATTCTCCCCATAGCTGCGCCCAAACACCAAGGGCATCCTGCATGATCTGATTGACTATGTTTTTAAATTCTCCAATATCCTCGCCCAGTGAAACTTGTTCTGGTGAATTATTGTTGTATGCTCCTTTGAGCATCTCTGCCGGCAACTCCATATTATCCCCGTTTTCATTTCTGCCAAAGTTTTGCTTTTGTGATTCTGGTTGTTCTGATCCATTTATGGCCATAAAGCACCCACTTATCCTTTCTTTTCTGGCGAAATCCTGACGGTGATTATCGAAAAGCAAAGGGAGGTTTCCCAAAGGTGTTTAACGTATATTTTGGTGTATTTCTCTCGCATAGCTCGTAAATATTTACTGGTTAGAAAAACAACACATCATCTAGCTTAAGGCTAACATGCAATTCTAATGCCATTTATTATAGGACATGAGGATTTTTTAACTGCTTATTAATAAATATGTTACGAAAAGTGAAAATAAATCAAAAACAAAGAAATGGTCCATATTGTGGCCCACTGGTACACATTGTGAGCCACATGGCTTGTTTAACCCCTAATAATAAAAGCACTGCAAAGATGCTATGTTTAGACACCAAGCTCCTGCATCTTTTTTCTTAGCGTTGTCCGACTGATTTTTAGCCTTTTCGCTAGCTCGCGCTGGCTTATTTTCTCAGATAACAACTGCCTTATCAGAATTTCCTCCACCAGTTGCGAAAGTTTGTCTTTGACTTCTGAGGCGTCATCAGCCGTCTCGCAGCACTTCTTGACTACTTCGCGAAAATCTCTGTAACAATCTGTCATTTTACCCCCACCAACAAGTCCTACCCCCCTACCATGAGAAACAACTTCTTCCGGCAAAACATTGGAGGTTAACACATTGGAAGGGCTCATGACGACTGCTCGCTCGATACAGTTCTCTAATTCCCGCACATTACCCGGCCAGTGGTATTTAAGGAGAAGATCGAGTACATCCTGAGATAATTTTGTAACTTTTTTATCGTTCTGTTGATTGTATTTTTCAAGAAAGTGATTGACCAGTAAAGGAATATCCTCGCCTCTGTCTCTTAATGTCGGCAAATGAATTGGTATCACATTGAGACGGTAATATAAATCCTCCCGGAAACTCCCCTTTTGAACTTCCTGACGAAGATTTTTATTGGTAGCGGCGACAACTCGAACATCGACTCGAATCTTTTGAATCCCCCCTACCGGTTCAAATTCCTTTTCCTGCAATACCCGCAGTAATTTCACCTGAAGCCTCGGGCTCATCTCCGCAACTTCGTCCAGGAACAGCGTCCCCCCATCGGCCAGTTCGAAACGTCCTTTTCTGTTATCTACTGCGCCGGTGAATGCGCCTTTGACATGACCGAAAAGTTCGGATTCCAGCAATGTTTCGGGCAGGGCACCACAATTCACTTTGATAAAAGGCCCCATTGAGCACGTGCTGTTGTAATGAATAACATTAGCTACCAACTCTTTACCGGTACCGGTTTCACCTGTGAGAAGAATGGATGCCCGTGATTGGGCTGCAGTAGCAGCCGTCGCAAGCAGCCGCTCCATAGCGGCACTTTGACCGATGAGATTTTCAAGCCGGTACCGTAGCTTGAACTGTCGAAGAACATTTTTGTCCCGGATGAGTAATTCTTCTTTTTCCATATGGATCAAGCGATTGATCTTGAGAACCTGAGAAATAATTGCTGCCACGATGGAACATAGCCTTAGATCCTTGTCTAGAGTAGCCTCAACAGCAAATGGGCGGTCAACACTTAAAGCACCCACTATTTCTCCGTCAACGTTAATGGGGATACAAATAAATGCAATTGGATGAGCGGTATCCATCTTCCGTGATGCCGTACGATCGAGAAATCTGGGGTCTTTACGAATATCTGGGATAATCTCCGGGGTGCCCGTCTTAACCACATGTCCTGTTATCCCTTCGCCAATAGCGTATTCACCTCGGTCCCGCTCGGCGGCAGAAAGTCCATGGGCTGCCATAATTCGCAGTTTATTGACCATCCTGTCCAGCAGAACAACTGTACCACGAATCAAACCCAATTCATCGGCAAGAACCGACATGGTCTGCTCAAAGAAAGACCCTGGATCAAGAGCCGTCCCCAAGGCATCACTCATTCGAGTCAGCAATCCCAGTTCCCGATCTTCTCGCGATTCTGCCGCGATGACCAGACGATCACCCACCACTCGAAACCACTGAGGTACTCCAATGTCAACACAGCGCCTATTGACCGCTTTTCGCAAAGTTAGCGTACGCATCCCTTGCGATATGGCAATTTCAAGCACAACCTGAGTAATATGCCTTAGCTTTGCCAGAAAACGTTCGGAATGGGCTTCTTTCTCCAATAGCCAGTAAGCAATTGTACTAAGATCGAACAATCGAGGACAAAGATGTCCAAAGAAACGCAGTGCGTTTTCTTCGTCTCCCCATAGGTCGAACATACCGGTTAGGCTGTCAAATATATATCGAGCATTTTTAACTTTCTCGGAACTAATGACAGTTAATTCCTTCAGAAGATCATTAGGATCGGCGGGATTAGTCACTTGCACAGCGTTAAATGACGGAGATGCTGTACTATTCTTGAAAAATTCCAGAAAGATCTCATCACTGTCGCCTTTACCGCGTGAAAAGCAGTCAACAAGCATAAAACGCCCGGGTGCCATTTTATGAGCATATAGATCCGTTATACTTTGGGGCGAACGATTAAAGCTCACATAAACAACCGGAAATCCCTCTGCATCACATGCTTGCAGGAAGCTGGCCATGAATTTATCAATCGGGGCTCCTGAATCTACTTCCCAGACAACATTATCGCCTGGAAGAACACCGCCTATCCATTGGTCTATTTCTAAAATCCCTGTAGTAAGTTGGTCGCTTGTCATTGAATTTATAATTTATGGTAAAAGATTAATCATGTTGCCAATGTCTGCATACATCTTATATTTGTAACTCTGAAACTTGGCTCAAAAAGTAAACTCTTTGCTCAAATATAGTTATACAACATTTGATCTGTTTTTTAAAGATCCTTTTAGACAAATTTGTCGCCTCATTTGCACCGGGATTTTCTTTCTGTTGTCTCTTGCAGGGAAGTTCCCCCAATATTGTAAGAACTCGGTGTGTAAAGACTGCGAGACAATGTATGACCTGCACCCAATTTCTGGTACCCTTGCTATGCGATATTAACGCTTCATATCGCCCGGTTGTATTTCTGGAGCCCAGCCGTAGGTAAAGCGTAAGGAATACAACGGTTCGCAAATTCCACCGGGGTCAGATCGCCCAGTGAACTGTGCGGACGACGAGGGTGGCAAACTTTTAGTCCCGGCCCGGACACGACAGGTGGCCCATCAGGTTCTGGCCGGACATAACTCGGTTATGCCCTGCTCTCCAAGACGAAGTGACATATCAACCATCCGTAAATCTCGTTTTTTTATTCGCTCTCTGTCGGGTTCGTTAACTTCAAACTTCATTAATCCGTCTTCTGATAATTCCCCGTTAGATATTTGGAGGGAATATTAAAACAAGCAGACGTAACTCCTGTTAAATCAATAAGTAACCTGAATTGCCACACATCCCACAACCACTTCCCCCCCCTGCATCTAAGCTATATTTCCCTGAAAATAGCATATAAATAGGGAATTCCACTAGAGGCTGTATTTCGTATTCTGTATAATACATCCGTATTGCCTTATGGCGGAACGCCGCGATTAAGATGGGAGCATTGACGCCTCCTTTTTTGCTACATTATACTAAAATCTGTAGCTGCCGGGCGGGATGAGAAAACGCATATTTCGCCAGCGGCATCCAGCAGGTTTGACACTAAGCTAATCGGATAGCCGCGCCAGCGAATCCCGCCCTCTCTGTTGGACAGGAGAGAGATGTTGATTTATGACAATAAAACGCCTTCGAGAAGTAATTAATAGAAAAGACAAATTCGTCATCCTGGCTGAATTTGTCCCTCTGCCCGGTCATCGGCTCAGCAACTTTGAAAAATTTCTTACCGGTTATGCCCAAAAGAAATCAGAGTTGCCCGATGATATGGAACTGGCCGGAATCACCATCCCCCAAAGTCCCAGCGGCGTAGCCTCTATGAGTCCCACCGACATCTACGCCCTTCTGGACCAGAAGAATCTTTGGAACGACCTGGATATGGTCCCCCACGTCACCACCAAGGACATGAACCTCGACGCCGTTAAATCCTACCTGATCGGTTTGCAGCAAATGGGTCTGGAATCCGTATTGGCCCTGACCGGTGATAAGCCCAGCGAAAGCAAAGGCGTCTTTGAAGTGGACTCTGTCGGTCTTATTGAGTTTATGACGGAGATGAACCAACAGGCATTTGCCAAGGCCATACCTTCTGCCTTCGATAAAGTCCCTCAGTTCTATATCGCTGCGGCCGTCTCTCCTTTCAAATATACCGAAGCCGCCCAAATGCAGCAATATTACAAAATGGCCAAGAAGATTCGCGCCGGGGCCAGGTTCCTCATTACCCAGATGGGCTGGGACTGGCGCAAAAGTGAGGAGCTGTTTCGGTATCTGCAGGAAGAAAATATCAACGTTCCCATCTTCGGCAACGTATATTACCTGACCACCCTGACCCCGGCCCCGCGCTTGATGTTCGAGGGCAAGCTGCCCGGTTGCGTTGTCACTCAAGAGTTATTTGAAAAACTCGCTTCGGAATCCCCCGCTCAGCATCTCGATCGAGCCGCCCAGCAAGTGGCCATGTATCGTGATCTCGGTGCTGCCGGTGTTGATCTGGGTGGTATTTTCGACTTTGATATGCTCCTGGAGATTGTAACCAAAGCGCAGCAAATCGGCTCTAATTGGCGCGATTACCAGGACAATCTCGATTTCAGCGTCAAGACTCACCCTGACGGGCGTGAAGGTTTTTATCTCTACCGTCAGGACGGCACCCGCCGAGAACTTTCCCGCCCCTCACCTACTATGAGCAAGCGCTCCTTTGATATCTTCCATAATGTATTTCTCGAACCCGGTCGCGGCCTCCACGGCACCTTACGGCGTACGCTTGGCCTGTCTAAAGGTATGCGTGCCGGCAAAGGCGCCTTGTATAAAACGTTTTTCTGCGGCTTTGAAAAACCGATCAAATCGATGATGTTTGGTTGCGAGGAATGCGGCGATTGCTTCCTGGTGGAAAATTTCGGTATCTGCAGTATGGGCAAATGCGAAAAGGGTCTCGACAATCCCCCCTGTGGCGACGCCGAACCGGACGGTACTTGTGGCAACAATCCCGACATTAAATGTGTGGGTGAATTAATTTACCATGCCGCCGCCAGCGAAGGCCCCGCTGGCCTGGAGAAACTCGCCCGGACTATCAACCCCGCCCGTAATCCCAGCCTTGAAGGCACTGCTTCTATCCTTAATTATCTGTTTGGCAAAGATCACACTAAAAAGGTTAATCTCATTCAAATCGGTGATACTCTGCACTGCTCCAATCCCCAGGCCGCCTCGGCCCTGTTGGAACTTTACCAAAAAGGAACTGCCGCCCTGGCAGAGTCCAGCCCCACTCTGGACTACCTTATCGCCATGATCTTAGCCCAGGTCACCCACCGCGCCGATTATATACTGTTAAATATGGACGCCTTCGGAAACGATGATCCCCAACTACCTCTCCGGATGATGCAGTATTATATTCCCCTGGTGAAAAAACACAGCCGAACCGTTCCCATTTGCATCGACAGCAGCCAAAAAGATATCCTTCAGGCCGGCTTGGAACAATGGTATCAGGATTCAATTTCTGATCTTGTCCCCCCCCTGCTAAGTGCCCTTACTCCCTCGACCATGGATGAGCTTCTGCCTCTGCGCGAAAATCATCCCTGCCGGGTGGTGATCCGCCTTTGGCAGGAGAAAGACATTGATTTAACAGAAACGTTCTCCATTAATAATCTCTATAATAACGCTCGCCGGGCATTCGAACTCGCCACGAGTAAATACGCCTATCAACCGGGCGATATTTTCTTCCAGATTCCCGTCTGTCCCCTGATGGAGGACATGTCCAACACCCCTTCGGCGCCTTCTCGCACTCATCAAATCTTTAACGCCCTGCGTAAAATAATGTCCGACCGTACCATGAAAGGAGTTCATACCCTTCTTAACCTCTCCGCCAGTGTAATGGACATTCCCGGCCGCCGGATTGGCGTTTGCCGTGCCTATCTGGATAAGGCTCGTCAATACCATCTTGACTCCGCTGTTTTAAATGTTATGGATGACTACGGCTTAAAACCTATGGCGGATGATTTGCTGGACCTTGTGGACGCAATTGCCTCTCAGGACGGCACCGACACCGCGGTTCAAAGGGCGCGGCAACTTATGGATAAATTCATTCAGGCCAACCGTAGAAAACCTAAAAAGAAATCGTAAATTATGGAAACTATATTTGTTCCGAAAGTTGAGGTTATACATGAAAAAGAAAAGTAAATTTTTTAGAATTCTCGGTCTCTTGCTCCTGCTCCTGATAGCACTTGTCGTGGCAGTGATTTTCTATGCGGACCATATAATTGTAATAGGAGTAGAAACAGCGGGCACATCGGCCCTCGACAGCCCCACCACCCTGGACAAAGCCAAATTATCCATATTGGGCGGCTCCCTGACCCTAAACGGTTTGACTGTGGCCAATCCTCAAGGGTACCAGACAGATAATTTGGTACACTTGGGTGAATGTTCGGCCGCAGTTGACCTGAAATCCCTGACCACCGATACGATTAAGGTAAAACAGATTCTGCTCAAGGATATGGTCTTGACCATCGAACAAAAGGGCTTAACCAGCAACCTCAAAGACATTCTGGATAAGATAAACGCTCAACAGAAAGACAAAGAACCCAAGAAAGAACAAAAGAAAGAAACCCCGGAAAAGGAAGAAGCCCCGGGCAAAAAAGTGCTGGTAGAAAAGATTGAGATCATCGGGGCCAAGGCCAAGATCAAGCTCTTGCCGCTGCCGGGCAAGAAGGACGCAATGGATATAAAACTTGCTCCTATCGTTTTGGAAAATGTATCGCAGGATCAGAACAAAGCGGTCATGTTGTCAACTATCATCCAGAAGGTGCTCCTGGCCGTAGCCCAGGCCACGGTTCAGAGCGGTATAGAATTACCCGGCGCCCTTCTCGAAGGCCTGAAAGGTTCGATGGATAAGCTTAATACCGCTTTAGGCGATGTCGCCCTGGGGATCGCCAAGGGCACGGAAAAGATAATCAAGGACACCGGCAAGATTATCGAACAGACCGGCAAGGGCCTCGAAGAGGTAATTAAAGCACCGGGCAAAATGATTAACAGCGGCCAGGACCCCTGCGCAGTGAACCCCCTGGAAAAAGGAACAAAAAAATTACTGGATGATACCGGCAAGGCTCTCGAGAAGACCGGCAAGGGACTTGAAGGAATCTTAAAAAAACCCGGTGAACTATTCAAAAAGAAGGAAAGTGACAAATAGACGATTGCATATTTCTTGAAAATTGATTAAATTACATTTTTCAGGCTGGGTCGCCCCCCAGCGTAACAAGTAGCCCGGGCCATGCCCGCCGTTCGATATTGAATAGAAAGTAGCCAGCGTAGCTCAACGGTAGAGCTTCCGCCTTGTAAGCGGAGGGTTGTCAGTTCGATTCTGACCGCTGGCTTTCGGTAAGTTCGAATACTTGAAGGTTTTGCAAAACTACTTATTCTATTTCATGCATCTGCTATGTTTAATAATGTGAACAAATACTAGAAGCATAAATATATAGCCACTTTTCGTATAACTTGTTTTGTTGTTTATACTTACAAAATTCAAAAGGTATAAATCATGAAAAACATAACATTTTTGTTAGGTTTCCTGTTTCTTGCTCAATTTACCTTTGCCGAAGAAAAGGAGAAAAGCCTCAAAGACATGACTTGGCTAGACCTATGTAAAAAGGTCAATGAACTCGAAGAAAAGATAAAAGAATTAGAAGAAAATATTGCCAAAAAAACAGACACCATTCAGCGATTATCTCACAACTTATCCGAAGCAAATGCCAAAAATCGAGAACTTAAAAAGCTATGTAAAAATTATGAGAAAGAAATAGAAAAATTCAAACCTAAAGATAAAGGAGATGAGCAGAGAGCTAAAATTATACAAAAGACAAATAACAAAACAATCAAACAAAAGCAAATAAATTCTCCAATTTTTTTACCTATCACTAAAAACGGCATAGCAAGGTTTCAATTTGATTTCTGCAATATATATCTTTTGCAATCTAATACGCCCAAAAATAACGTGGTTTTTTCTTATGTTGAACAGCGATATGATAGTTTCGTCCGGGTTTCTTACAAAGAAAACGGGGTAACACAAAATCCCGTAGCAAATTATCTTAAGATTAAAAATATTCCTCAAAAAGTTGAATTTGTATCAGATAACGAAAAAGTATTGTCGATCAAGAAATCTGAAATAACAGGGGAAACCATATACACATTCATATCTCCTGGATTGGCAAACATTACTGTTTCGATAAGTGATCGTCAAACTAAAATCCCCATTCAAGTTCACGGATTGCCTTTGCATAAAAATATGACCGGTGAAGAAATTATCAAAGAAATAGGGATACCCGATCGAAAAAAATCAGTGTATATTCGCTGGTATGAACCGGAAACTGTTGACAATATATTTTATTATCCCAAATCTGGTAACCCCATTATACGAGAACACTGGTTCTATAACAAATACCCAGAATTGGTCTTATCTTTGTCAATGAATTCCCAGCATTTAATTGAGGCAAAATCCCACTGTATATCTAATATTCACGAAGACACATTGGAGTTGTTGAACTGGCTTAGATAATAATGTAACTGTTTTAAATAAATTCGTAATGTAATAGACTTATCCAAATAATAGGCACTGTTATACCCAATCAAACGCTTTTAGAGCCTTCTTGTAGGAAAAGGAAATACAGGAATTTTGAGAGGCTTTGCAACACTATTCAATTCTCTATTCCCGCTTATCAATAAACAGGAGAATTTAAAGAATATTTGGAAAAAACCTTTTTAAATATTTATTTAATCTCTTGTAAAAAAATCACTTATTTGTAAATTGTCAATACTGAAATATTTATAAAAACTAGCTAGCTAGCTGCGTTTGTTAGCAAAAGGTTGTCAGTTCGATTCTGACCGCTGGCTTTTTTATATTGCTCCGAAAAATGGGACTGTACCCCCCAAAAAAACTGGAGCCACAGGAGAAATTAAGATGAGAATGCTAAATCACAAATTGCTAACTTCCATGGTGCTAATAGCAGGGTTTTTTCTGTCATACAATACGATCCTCGCCGAGGATTGGCCCAACTATCGCGGACCTAATCACGACGGCTTTACCACCGAAACCAATTGGCTCTCGAACTGGCCCGCAAGTGGTCCTAAAATTCTCTGGCGAAAGTCCATCGGTACCGGCTTTTCATCCATCACCGTAAGTAACGGCCGCGTCTATACCATGGGCAATTCCGGCAAAAAAGGTGACAAAAGAACTGACCATAAAGATACCGTCTTTTGTTTCGATGCTCAAAGCGGCAAGGCAATCTGGACCTACAGCTACCCCTGCCCTTTAGAGCCCAAATATTACGATGGCGGCACTCTTTCCACCCCTACAGTAGATGGTAACGCCGTCTATACCATCAGTAAAATGGGTGACGTATTTTGTTTTGATGCGGCTACAGGTAAAGTCATCTGGCAAAAACAAGTCAATAAAGACTTGGGCATGGAACTGCCCACCTGGCACTTTTCCAGTTCGCCTCTGGTAATGAATGACATGGTAATTTTCAATCTGGGTACCGCCGGCCTGGCCCTGAATAAAAAAACCGGCGCCGTAATCTGGCAAAACGGCAAAGGCAAATGCGGCTACGCCACCCCCGTCCCTTTTACCCTGGAAGGAAAAGATTGCTTGGCCATCTTCGGTGAAGATTCTCTTATAGGCGTACAAATGGACAACGGCAAACGACTTTGGAATTTCAAATGGAAAACCAAATACGATGTCAACGCCGCCGATCCGATTATTTCAAAAAACTATATCTTTCTTTCTTCGGGCTATAACCGCGGTTGTGCCCTGATAAAAGTAGCCGGCAATAAGGTCACCAAAATTTGGCAAAACAAAAACATGCGTAGCCAAATAAATTGCACTATGCTCTGGAAAGGTTATATCTTCGGCTTTGACGAGTCCCAATTGAAATGCCTGCTCTTACGTGATGGCAGCGAACAATGGGCCGAAAAAAGTCTCGGCAAGGGCTCTTTAATTATGAGCACCGACGGCCGTATGATTATTATGAGCGATAAGGGCGAACTGGCCATTGCCCAGGCCGATTCAGCGGCCTTCAAACCCCTGGCCCGGGCCCAAATTCTACCTGAGAGTAGATGCTGGACCTCTCCTACCTTGGCTAACGGTAAAATCTACGCCCGCAACGCCCACGGCGATATGACCTGCGTCGATGTAAGCCAATCGGAAAATTGACAGCCTTGCAGCTTAAAGATAAACTTGCCTCCTATAGTCTGGAAAGTAATACGCCATGATAAACCGTAGTCTCCTCTTGACCTGTTTGTGTATTATAATGCCGGGAGTCCCTATGGCCGCCAAGACTGAAACGTTGTTTCACGTCGCTCCCGATGGAAATGATTTGTGGACCGGACGCTTGGCGTACCCCAACGCCGACCGTACGGACGGTCCTCTGGCCTCCCTTGAAGGCGCCCGCGACGCCATTCGCCGACTAAAATCAACAAAAAATCTGACAGCAGCTATACGAGTACAGGTGGCGGCCGGCACCTACCGCATGACCAAGCCGATTGTTTTCACACCTGAAGACAGTGGTACTGCCGTATGCCCGATCCGTTACGAAGCGGCCGAGAGCACCCGGCCATTATTCACCGGGGGACGCGAGATCACAGGCTTCCAGCCGAAAGACAAGGGAGTCTGGTCGGTACAGATTCCTGAGGTCGCAGAGGGCAAGTGGTACTTCGAGCAACTCTGGGTCAACGGGCAGCGGGCCATACGAGCAAGATCCCCGAACCGTTTTTACTACTATGCCACAGAGAAACTCGATAGAGATATAAATCCCGAAACGGGTAAGCTGGAGGAATTGTCCAGAATGGCCCTGCACGGCCGACGTCAGGACATCGAGCCGTTGCTGCGAATAACAAAGCAAAGACTCAAAGACGTCACGTTGGTCGCCTACCATTCGTGGGAAACATCACGATCTCGGTTGGCCCTGGTTGATCCTGCCACCAACAACGTCTTTATGACCGCTCCCATTCCCTGGGGCTTCAACCATTGGGGACATAACCAGCGTTACCATATCGAGAACTTCCGTGAGGCGCTGGATGAACCTGGCGAGTGGTTTCTCGATCGCGATGGGACTCTGTCCTATATCCCGCTCCCCGGTGAGGACATGACCAAGGCACAGGTCATCGCCCCCGGTATCACGAAGGACTTCGTGCATGTTAGCGGCGATGCGGCAAAGGGGATGTTTGTTGAGCACTTGACCTTCAAGGGGCTAACGTTTACTCATGGTCAGTACATCCTGCCGCCTGACGGCCATGGCGATATGCAGGCGGAAGTGACCGTGCCCGCAGCCATCATGTTGGATGGCGCACGTAACGTAGCGTTTGAGGATTGCAAAGTTCAACACGTCGGCATCTACGGAATCTGGTTTCGCCGCGGCTGCCGGAAATGTTCCGTCTCCCGAACCATTTTCGACGATCTTGGTGCTGGTGGCGTGAAAGTGGGTGAGGGCTGGGGCGCTGATCTCCAAAACCCCGCCGTACATACACACCATATCACGGTGGATAACTGTATCGTTCACGGTGGCGGACGTATCCACCACGGAGCCATTGGTATCTGGGTAGGCCACAGCGGCGACAACCAAATCACCCACAATGACATCAGCAACCTCTTCTACTCGGGTATCTCGGTCGGCTGGGTCTGGGGTTATAACCCCTCCCTAGCTCAGCGTAACCACATCCTTTTTAACCACATCCATCATATCGGCTGGGGCGTTCTCAGCGACATGGGCGGCGTCTATACGTTGGGATTGTCAGAAAGTACCACGGTGAACAATAATCGCATTCATGATGTATATTCCTATGACCTTTATGGCCGCGGCGGCTGGGGACTTTACAATGATGGGGGCACGTCACACATCACCATGGAGAACAACCTCGTTTACAATGTCAAGACCGGAACCTACCATCAGAACTATGGCAAGGATAACACGATTCGCAATAACATCCTCGCCTACAGCATGGACGGTCAAATACAACGCTCTCGCGTAGAAGGACACATCTCCTTCCGCTTCACCAACAACATCGTACTGTGGAAACAGGGACCCCTCTACAGCGCCGGCAGCTTAAAAGATAATAATGTGATCTCTGAGAGCAACCTTTACTGGAAAGAAACAGGCGAGCCGGTGACATTCCACGGCGAGACATTGGATCTCTGGCAGGCCAAGGGAAAGGAAAAGGGATCACTGATTGCCGATCCGCTCTTCGTTGATCCGGCGAGAGGCGATTTCCACCTGAAACCCGGATCACCTGCAACAAAAATCGGCTTCAAAGAGTTCGACTATACCAAAGCCGGTCTGTACGGCGATACGAAATGGGTATCGATCCCCACACAATTCAAATTCGCAGCCGTCGAGTTCGCGCCGTCCCCGCCTCCGCCACTACCAATGCGAATCAATGACAACTTCGAGTTATTTCCCGTAGGAGCCAAACCGGCCCAGAACGCGCAGGTCAACACGGAGAACCATGGTGACTTGATCGCAATAACCGATGAAACAGCCTTCTCCGGCAAACATAGTCTCAAAATCGTCGATGCCCCCGGTTTGAAGTTCCCCTTCAATCCGCACTTTACCTACACACCCAACCACAACAAAGGCATATCTCACTGCAGCTTCCATATGCGGATCGAGCCGGGTGTGGTAATATTCCACGAGTGGCGGAGTTGGGATGTACAGCCTTATCGTGTGGGCCCCAGCCTCTGGGTGCAGGACGGTAAATTGCGAGTGAACGGGCAGGATCTGATGAAGATACCCGTAAGCACGTGGTTCCACCTCGACGTCAGCGCCAAGGTTGGCGCTGATGCGGATGGTATCTGGACTCTTCTCGTCACGCTGCCGGATCAGCCGCCCCATCGCTTCGATGGACTTAAAGTAGGCAACCCGGAATTCCGCAACTTCACCTGGGTGGGCTGGTGCAGCATGGCCACCGACACACAAACATTCTACCTAGACGACATAAAGCTGTACAACGACACCGTCGTGACGAAATAATTCTCCAGGCAGTTGGTAGGGTGTGCATTGCAAAACATTTATTTCTTTGCGCCTTTGCGTGAAACATATTTTCTCACCACTGACCACTCACAACTTGGTATCTTTGTTCTCTTCTGTTGAATTATTTTTGTGCCTTTTGCGCTTTTTGTGGCTTTGAAAATCCGTGACATCCGTGCAACTTGTCACGGCAGCCTGCCGCGGCGAAGCTTCAGCGGAGACGGGTAGCTCCTGTCACGGCGAAGCTTTAGCGAAGACGGATTGGCGAAGGCGGATCTGCGGATAACATCTCGCCGGCAAAGATTATTTACTCCGCAATGGATGGCTAACCAAGGGCAGTAAGCGTAGGGCGGGCCGTGCCCGCCGTTCGATAGTGTAGTAAGCATAGAGCGGCCAGTAATTCCCGGACGGCAGCGGATAATTTTTGGAAGTCATCCTATGACCCGCGGAGGGCAGCGGACGATTCGCGGACGGCAGTAATTGATCCGCGGAAGGCAGCGAGTCATTCTCGGAGGGCAGTGGATGAGTCGCGGAGGGCAGCGAGTCATTCCCGGAAGGCAGTGGACGATCCGCGGAGGGCAGTGGACGATCCGCGGAAGGCAGCGAGTCATTCGCGGAGGGCAGCGGACGTTCCGCGGAGGGCAGTGGATCATCCGCGGAAGGCAGCGAGTCATTCTCGGAGGGCAGCGGACGTTCCGCGGAGGGTAGTGGATGAGTCCCGGAGGGCAGCGGGTTATTCATTCCCTGGAGCGGAAGCTCCATTCCCTGGAGCGAGTGGTTCGTTCCTTGGAGCGGACGAGTCACTCCTTGGAACGGATGAGTTACTCCTTGCAGCGGACGAGTTATTCCTTGGAGCGAGTGACTCACTCCGTGGAGCGGATGAGTTACTCCTTGGAGCGGATGAGTTACTCCTTGGAGCGGATGGTCCACTCCCCGGCAAAACGGCCTTTTTAGCCCCCCAGGGTCATTTTTATCCGGACCTAATCTTGACAGCAGACGGATCCGGCCTATAATTGACACCAACGACAAAAATGGGGATAGAAACTATTGTTCTTATGGAGCTAGGCGAAAATATCGTGATAAAGGTGACAACTAGTTAAGGATTCATAAACTCCATACAAGAAGGTACGATAATTTTTATACAGAAAGATCTATTCAGAATTTGCCATTTTATACAGATAAAATTGTGGGTCTGAAAAAAGTAATAGGAGATAAGCATGGCACGTAAGACAATTGACAAAGCGTTACGAAAAGAAATTCTTGATACTCGAAGTATGATACAGCAAGCTGAAAAAGCCGACTGCAACGAGTCAGAGATTCGTCGTCGTGTTGAGCGAATATTTGAAAATTTGATGGGATATAATGTTTTCAAGCATCTTTCCCGAGAGCGTGCTATTCGAGGTGCAGGAGAAACCGAACATGTTGACTTCTCCATTCAGATTGAAGAAGGACCAGAAGCAAATCCTAAGATCATGATCGAGATAAAACGTATATCTGTTGACCTTGCCCCCAAGCATCTTAAGCAAATCTCATCCTACGCCATCAATGCAGGATGCGAATGGATACTCCTTACAAACAGTCGTGAATGGAGAATCTATCACATCTCTTTTGGCCAACCACCTATAACGAAACTGGTTTCTTCGTGGAATATATTGACAGATGATGTAGCAGTGTTGGCAGACCGTTTTGAACTCATTTCGTTCAAGAGTGTTAAAAAAGGAGCGTTGGATAAACTATGGCAAAAGACAAACGTTTTGCACCCACGGAATCTCATACAGGCCATCTTATCAGAAGATGCAATCAAGAATATCCGTAAAGAATTGAAGAAAGACTCAGGAATCAACCTCTCTCCTGAGGATATTGTTTCAGGAATACGACGCCTCTTGAACGAAACCGCACTAACAGAACTGGAAGGAATACGAATTTCCTTTCCGGAACGCAAACCAAGGAAACGTAAACCCAAAACTACTTCTGATGTTGCAGTGCCAGAGGAAACCGAAGAGACAGTCCAACCTGATGATTGACAAATCAAAAATCATTGACTAATACTTTTCGAATCCGTGCTTGATAGGAGGCCAAGATGAATCAGCAAAAATGTCAACGTCGTGAATTTCTCAAATTCCTCGGTGCCGCAACCGCAACTGCTTTAACACCAAAATGGCTCACCGGAGCAGTTAGCTCCAAGAAAAAACCCAATGTTGTCATTATATTTACCGACGACCAGGGTACAATCGATGCTAATTGTTTTGGTGCCCACGATTTACATACCCCCAATCTGGACGGCCTGGCCCAAAAGGGAATCCGCTTTACCCAGTTTTATGTCGGCGCCCCGGTCTGTTCACCTTCACGTGCGGCGCTGATGACGGGCCGCTATCCTCAACGCGCTCAACTGGATACCAACGCCCCCTGCCAAAAAGGTCACGCCGGCATGCCGACCGAACAGATGACCATAGCGGAACTATTAAAATCCGCCGGCTATACTACCGGCCATGTGGGAAAATGGCATATGGGCTATACGCCCGAGACGATGCCGAACGGCCAGGGATTTGATTTTACGTTTGGGCATATGGGCGGGTGCATCGATAATTATTCCCATTTTTTTTATTGGGAGCCGCCAAATCTGCATGATTTATGGCAAAACGGAAAAGAGGTATGGCGGGACGGGGAATTTTTTGGGGATTTGATGGTAGAAAAATGTCAGGAATTTATCGAAAAGAATAAAAATAATCCATTTTTCCTGTATTGGGCGATCAATATGCCGCACTATCCGCAGCAGGGGCAGGAAAAATATCGGCAGATGTATAAAGATTATCAAGAGCCGCGGAAGTCATATGCGGCGTTTGTATCTACGCTCGACGAGAAGATAGGCAAGGTTGTTAACACCTTGGATAAACTGGGGTTACGAGAGAATACGCTGATTATATTTCTCAGCGATCATGGTCATTCGGCGGAGAAACGCAATAACTACGGGGGCAGCGGCGGCAATGCGGGGCCGCATCGCGGGCATAAGTTTACGTTGTGGGAAGGTGGGATACGGGTGCCGTGTATCGTGTCGTGGCCGGGCAGGTTGCCGGAAGGTGAGGTGCGCGGGGAAAAGGCGATAAGTCTCGACTGGTTTCCCACGATTGCGCATTACTGCGAGGTGGAAATGCCCGATCGGAAGATTGATGGGCTGAATATATCTGCGCTGATTGAATCGGATAAAGTATTGTCGCCACATGAGATAATGTATTGGCAGCTACGCAAACAGTGGTGTGTTCGGCAAGGGGATTGGAAACTGGTGGTGAATGGGCCGGGGTCGGAATATAAGGGGAAGAAGATACCGCCGGAGAAAATTTTCCTGTCTAATCTGGCGGAAGATCAGAGCGAAACGCATAACCAGGCGAAAAAACATCCGGAAATCGTCGAGAAATTCACGAAATATCACGATGCGTGGTTTGAAGAGGTATTTAAACAGTAAAAATTTCCGGCGGGATAAGGTGGTGCGTAAGTCGTTATTTTTCGTAATTGAAAATTGATGTAAGTCGTTAATTTTCGATGGGAGAAATGGCCGTAAGTTGTTTGTTTTGTAGTTGGATTTTTTTGGAAAAATTCTTCTGAGAGGGAATATTTACTTCGAAGTTGCGCTTAAAAGCGTTTAAGTTTTTATAGAAAGCGTTTGACTTTTGATGAAAAGTGTGGTATATTTTATATAGTTTTAATGGGGGCCCTTGGGGAGTCACTATCTAGAAAGTCACAATGGGGCAAAGACACTAAGGCATAGAGCAAATTAAATATCAAAAATTAAAAAGCAAAAATACAAATAATAAATCAAATATTTTTCACGCAAAGGCGCGAAGACGCTAAATTTAAAAAATCAAACCACGGATTTCACGGATGACACGGATTATCAAAGCCACAAAAAGCGCAAAAGGCACAAAAATAATTTAACAGAAGAGAACAAAGATACTAAGTTGTGAGTGGTCAGTGGTGAGAAAATATGTTTCACGCAAAGGCGCGAAGACGCTAAAATTTATAAATAAAACCACGGATGGCACGGATTGCGCGGATTATAATTGCCTTATAAAGAATAAGATGACTTAGAAACTAATAAAAAATAATTGTAACCGTTCACAAAATTATTTGAAAAAGTGACAAAAATGTCTTGCGCCCTTGTGGATAACTTTGTAAACAAGGGGCATGGACGAAAAAGATAAAATTATTGCGGAACTCAAGCAGGAAATTAT
>Ga0272442_10001776_pt1 | contig 32077 bp, 46 predicted proteins | sample SSMForm2O_FD_200262 | JGI IMG/M metagenome (GOLD analysis project Ga0272442, IMG submission 200262) | Marine sediment archaeal communities from Little Sippewissett salt marsh, Falmouth, MA, United States - SSM-Form-2O | ecosystem: Environmental > Aquatic > Marine > Wetlands > Sediment ... | reverse complement strand
CCAGGACGTGCTGGCGCTCGTAGTGCATGCGCTCGGCAACTCCTGCGCAGACAATCGAATGCGCCGCCACCGACCAGCCGACTGGCACCCGCCGACCGCAGACGGTCAGACCCGTCTGGCCGCTGTACCTGTTGGTCAACGCCAGCCCTGCCGCCACATCCGCCCACACGATGTCTCCGTGCGTCGGGTTCGCGAGCGGGAACACCTTACCGCTGAACGTCTCAATCCACGGGCTGCTCATCTCTTCTCCATCAGCGCACTGCGCGCCCTGAACAGCGCCGGCGTGTCGGTGATCTCGGCCAGTCCGCTGCGGACCATCCGCTCGAGGATCACGACCGCGCGCGCTCTGCTGTCGTCGTTGAGTTCGCCGCCTATCGCCTCGGCCATGGCCACGAACCTCATGCACCGCCCCGCCTCCAGGCACTCGCGGCGGTAGCGCATCGCCACGTGCCAGTCGGCCTGCGGGATGTTCTTGAACTGCTCCTCGATGGTGTCGCCCTCGTACACGTCACTGCTCCGCGATGGTCAGCGAGGCGATCACCTGGGCCTCGACCTCACTGCCTAAAACCACCTCGCCCTCGACCTCGGAGTCCCTTAGCTCGCACCACAGGCACTCGCGCACCGCCTCCTTGAGCACCTCCGGTTTCACGTCGTCGGGCACGTCCATCACCAGCGCAAACTTCGGCACTGCTATCGCCCTCCCTTCCTCCGCCGGAAGCGCAGCTGCTCCCACGCCTCCCGCAGCGAGTAGCCCTCGCCCCAGGCAATGAAGAGATGCACGGCGATCAGCACCGGCGAGAACGCCGCCGCCACGCCGGCGAGCGCCAGCCCACCCAACACCGCCGCAACACGCCCGTAGCACCGCATCAGTCCGGCACCGCCCGGCCTGCGCCCCAGCTCTCCTCCGGCACCGGTTCGGCGGCTGCCGCGGCGCGCGCGCGGTGCTCCTCGATGTCCTCGGGCGCGCAGTAGTGGCGGGTGAATATCACCACGTAGGTGGTCGCCTGGTCGGCGGTGTCGACGCGCTTGCCGTCCAGGCGCATGCCCATCAGCGTGAACCCGTGCGTGTCGGCCTCGTCGGACCTGACCCACCGGTCGATGCCTACGGGCTCGACGTTGCACGGCCCGTCGCGGCGCGCGCAGTAGTCCTCGGTCTCGGGCAGCCAGACGATCTTCGCCCCGCAGATCCGGCACTCGACAACCTGCGCCGTGCGCCGTGGCGGTGGCTTCTTCTTGCGCCTGGCCATCAGCAGACCCCGCCCGAGTACTCGAGCCAGTCTCCCTCGGTGATCACCCGCTCGCCTTCGATCATCACCGGGAACGCTTTCACGCCCGCCGCCTCGATCTGCGCGGCGTCCTCGCGCGCCTGGCGGCGGTAACCCTCGGCGGCGCTTTCCGGGTCCTCGATCCACCTGGCCGGCAGCACCAGCACGGCCTGCCCCTTCTGGGCCGCGAACGATCCCAGGGTGTAGGCCATGTGGGCGCATTCGGGCTTGGTGCACAGGTAGGCGCGCAGCATCTTCAACGGCGGACTCCTTCAGCTTAAAGGGCTGGTCCCGGCGCGCCGGGGGTGGTCCCCGGAGCGTGATAGGCCGTGAGGTTCTCCGAACAAGCATGGCGTCCGTAGAGTCGGCCCCGCTGGCGCCGCGCCGCGCGCCGGGTCAATGTTCCATCTCACGGGCACACCCTCACGTCGGTGGCCCCGCAGTCCGGGCAGCGGCCATACCTGACCATGGTCGCGGGCAGTGCTCCGTCCACCCCCGACCATCCGCATTCTGCGCACTCGAAACGGGTGGCCTCGGGGGGAGGCGCCGCTGTGGACTTACCCTCCCCCGTCTCAGGCCTCGCCGTCTCTGCGCCGCCGGCGTGGCGCAGTCGTGCGACTTCTGGCTGGCGCGACTGTACCGCGGTGTCGCACTCCGGTCCGGTGTCGTGCCCCGTTGTCGCCCCATGTAGCGGCGCCAGCCCGTACTTGCGTCGCGTCTTGCGCGCACACTCCAGGCAGATCCCGTGATTCAAGGTCTGCCCCTCTGCGCCGACCACCCCGTCGCAGATCATCCTGCCGCACCAGGAGCAATCGGTCCGCATCGGTCCCGAACTCATACCAGCCCCTTCGGCCCGCGGATCAGCTGCTCGCGGCCCTGGTTGCCGGTCACCGTCCAGTCGAGGTTCCGCGCGTCGGCGGCCCACCGCCTGATCGTCCGGGCGTCACGCTTGACGATTTCGGCCCACCCGGCAGCGGTACGCACCTCGCGCTTCTGCCCCGGGCGCAGCAGCTTCTCGATGCGGCGCTCGATGCGCGCGCAAAGCCGCTGGAACTGGTCCTCGCCCAGGCGCACTTCGACGGGGGTCTGCGCGCTCATCGCCCGCCACCCCCGGCCAGGTGCATCAGACGGCGCAGCTCGCAGCGCTGCTCGTCGCGCCGCGCGTTGACTTCCGTGCGCGCCCGCCGGGCCAGCCTGGCCGCCCACTCCCAGGCCTCGACGCATACCGCCGGCGCCAGCGCCCCGGCGAACATCAGCGCGCAGAGCGCCCACACCGTGGCCGCGTTGGGCCGTCGCCAGCGTCTCACGGCATCACCCCGGTCATGGCCGCCAGGCTGGACAGCAGCACCCTCAGCACCGCCGCGCCCACCAGCGCCAGCACCAGCATCGCGCCGATCACGTGCAGGCACGTCGGCACCAGCTGGCAGCGCACCCAGCGCCACAGCAGCCACGCGGCGTGCAGGGCCAGCAGCCGGTACGTGATCACCAGCCACCCCCGACCGCCACGCCCACGCCCAGCAGCATGCCGAGCACGATCACCATGGCCATCGCCCCGGCGATAAGGGTCGCGATGCCCGGGTAGCGCGCCTCGAACTCGTCGGTGTCCATGCGCAGCAGCTTCCAGAGGCGCTTCACCCCGCGCCCCCTTCCCGCCGCGCCCGCGCCAGGCGCCGTGCGCGCACCAGCTCCAGGATGGCCTCGCCGCTTTCCTTCTGGATCATCACCAGCTCGGCGGGGGTGATCCGCCCGTCGGCCCAGCTCTCGAGCAGCCCCTGGGCTATCTCGCCGACCTCGGCCAGCGCTTTGTCAACAGTCCCGCCCTGCGAGTCGATCGCTGCGCGGATCTGCTCTTCGCGCTCGGCGGGGATGGGCTTCTCGCACTCGGCCCAGCGATACACCGTGCGCAGGTTGACGCCGCAGGCCGCCGAAACGGCCTTGTGCGCGCCGCTGATCTTGATGGCCTCCGGCAGCGAGATCTCGTAGTAGTTAGCCACGGGGCCAAACCTCCCCCGCGCTTTGGCCTTGCGCGCAATCGCTTCCCGCCGCATATTCCTTGCGGGGGGAGGGGCTCATGGCTACGATACGACTGCCGGGGGCGGCCGGTGCACAGGTCAAGGACGCTGCCACCGGCTCGCGCAGAGCGGAAAGGGCCGCCTTGCGCGCATCGGACGCCCCACGACAATCGGAGGTGCAGGTGACCGCCTCACCCGCCCCACCAGTCAACGCGCTCGCATCATGCTTTCGTGTGCTCATGGAATCTGCCGCCTGCCCTGAGCGGGGGCGACTGACCGGGCGACTTGTTCCGCGGGCACGGAGTGCGCAGGATGCGCTCGCCGCCCGGTCAGCCTCTCCCACTCTGCATCTCGGCTTCATGTGTCCTCCGTGCCCGCTGCTGCGTACAGTAATGCCAAGAGCGCTGGGAAAGTCAAGCGGAAAATCCCACGGCGCGGGATTCGTCCAATGCGCGCCGGACAGCAGGAGGCTGTATGATGAATTGGTCTAGGGTCTTAGGTCGAATTGTCAGAAACGCCCGGGAAGACAGAAATCTCACTCAAGAAGATGTCGCGGGACAAGTCCAGCGGAGCAAGCAGGCCGTGAGCTCCTGGGAAAAGGGCAAGTCCGAGCCCGACGTAGAAACCAAGGACAAGCTCGCCGAACTGCTCAACATCCCCCGTGCAGCACTTGACGGAAATGCCAGCAGTGTGTTACCATCTGAGGTAACGGGCACCACACTCGAAAAGACAGACACCAGGTGGGCGACCGCGGAGAAGGATCTCCGCGCGCCGGTAGTCGGCAACCTGATAGCACCTGTGGCTGGCTCGTGGGGGGCCGTCATGATAGATCTGCTTCGCAAACCGCAACCCGTTGTACGCATAAGGGTCCGGGACCGCTCGCTCGAACCGCTCTGCAGGCCGGACTGGTGCCTGGTCATCGACAAGCGCTGCCCGGCCAGCGACGGGACGCTCGCGCTTGCCCAGGTTTCGCGCGGCGAGCAGCACCCGACCTGGATGGTCGGCTTCCTGCTCGAGCACACAGAATCGAAACGCGGGTGGTACCTCAACGACGTGAGCGGCAAGCGCTCGCCCGTGGCGATCGCCGACCCCGCGCTGGCTTACAGCGTGGTGGCCATCCAGACCCGCGAGGTACCGGTCTACCAGGAGACGCCCGAGCATCTCGCACCGACCGCCGACGCCGCCGAGGGCACCGGGTACGAAACGCCGCAAGAGCGCGCCGAGGCCGAAGACGCGCGCGCCGAGGACCTCACGCAGGAGTCTGCCGATCGTGGCGACTGAGCCGGCCGGCCGGTTCTGGCTGCGTCTGCTGGCGGGTTATTGCCTGGTGGTTTCGCTGCTGGCCTTCGCGGTCGGGGTGCTTTTCGCGCTGGTATTGCTGAGCGGCGCAAACAGCTGGACGCGAGACCCCATGCTGCACGCGGCCTGGCCGCTGATCCTGGTCTCGCCGCCGGTGTTCTTCGCCTCGCGTGCGCTGTGGGCCTGGGTCGCGCGCCGGCAGCGATGAGCCTCACCGCCCTGCCCCGCAGTCGCGATGGCCGTCCGCGCACGCGCGTGGACTTCTACCCCGCGGGCCGCGAGGGCCCGCGGGTGCAGCGGGTTCTGCGCATGGGGGTCAACGCCGCCCGTGCCTGGATGCGCGAGCAGATTGCCGCGCAGGAGGGCCGTGCCCGCGCGGGCTCGCGGCGCACGTTCGGAGCACTGGTCGAAGAGTTTCTGCAGTCGCGCCGGCGCAAGGGCGCCAGCGAGTCCTACCTGGTCGAGCTGGAGCGCGACCTGGCCGGCACCATGGCCGGCCGCTGGGGCACGCGCCCGGCGAAGAGGGTCACCACCCGGATGGTGGAGATCTACCTCGACGAGATGCTCGATCGCGGCGCGAAGCCCAACACGGTCCGCAAGCACCGCCAGGAGCTGTTCACCCTGTTCCGCTGGGCGGCGCGCCGGCGCCTGGTACCCTACAACCCCGTCGAGGCCATCGAGTCCCCGCGGCCGGCGAAGCTCAAGCACGCCTGGCTGCCGCCGTCACAGTTTGCGCGGTTGTGGCAGCACTCGCCCGGGTACCTGCGGCCCATGCTGGTGCCGGCGATCACGCTGGGGCTGCGCTCGGCCGAGATCCGCCTGCTGCCCCGCGCCCGGGTATTGCCGGGGGTGTTGCGGGTGCACGGCAAGGGCAACAAGCAGCGCGAGTTGCCGTGCCCGGAGGGGCTCCGCGAGGTACTCCTGTCGCAGCCCGAGCGGGCAGACGGCCTGATCTTCACGCGGCCGGCGATCTATCAGGGGCAGTTGGCCCGCTCGGACGTCTGGACGTCTGACGCCTTCGGGCGCGCCGTTCGAACCGCGGCACGCAAGGCAGATCTTGACGTGGCGGTCACTCCGCATACACTGCGCCATAGCGCGACCAGCTGGATGGTGGCGGCCGGCGTGCGTCTGAGGGTGGTCCAGGAGGCGCTGGGGCATCAGAGCTACTCGACGACCCTGAGATACGAGCACGCGCGCTACATGGACTGGGAACAGGAGAAGCGGGCCTTGCCGGGAATCATCACTACAATCTCACTACAAGTGATTTCCGCACTGACCCGCGGCGGTCCGCAGCTGTCCGCAGAGAACACCCCCGTCTATCGGCCGGAACCAACGGCAGGACTGACGGATAGAGCCAACTAGCGCACAGACAGACAGATGTGCCCGGGTGGCGGAACGGCAGACGCGACGGTTTCAAAACACTGTCATTATGGACGTAAGTGACGCGTTTTCGGTGATCGGTGGGGCGGGGTTCACTACAACCTATCTACAGGGGGCGCGGGCAAGATCGTGGCACAGGGACGATCACAGCGCGACAGTGACCCCTTCACGAGAGCAGGGAGAATAAGGGCGTGGCCGGAGAACGGGAACGGGTTTCAGGAAACACCGGCCCGCCGTGCTGGTGCCGGCGGGCCGGGCCGTGCGGATGCGTTGCCAGGGGGGAAAAACGGCAAGCACGTCCGCCAGGTGCTGGCGCAGGGGTCAGGCGGTGCCGGCCTTCTCGATCCGGACGTCTACCTCGGCGGAGAGATCCTGCAACGCTTTGCGGCGGCGCTTGAGCGCCACCAGACGCGGGTCATCGCTCAACGGGTGCTTGCCAGTCTCGGCGGTGATCTCGGCGCGGGCGGACTTCAGCGCCGCCTGAGTGTCGGCCATCGCCTGCTGCACCCTCTGCTTGGCCTCGCGTTCGGCCCGTATGCGTTCGGCCTCCAGGCGCTTGACCTCGCGGACACGGTGGACAAACGCCACCGCCGCCGACTCCAAGGCCGCGAACAGGTCGTGATGCAAAGCTTCAGCCGGAACGCTCACGGGCGGCAGCGTGTTAATCAGTTCGCCGGCGGCATCGTAGTGCCCGAGGGTCATGGACACATGACCGACGATCCCGATGCTGTGGGGGATGCGTATCTGCGTCTTCTCTTCGTCTGGGATTGTGTGCATCGTCCTGTGCTCCTCTCCTACTCAAAGTAGCCCGCAACCCTGAATTGCCAAATGCTAACCGACGAAGTACAATTGTATTCGATCACGCCAGACGCGGCTGGAATCGCAGCACAGACCTGTAGAAATTGCGTGTCCGCAACCTCAAACTGAACAAAGACTGTTGAGCCTCCGTCCGGTCGGAACCATATGTCACCGGGAGTTGGGGACGCCGAGGCCTCGATGCAAACGAAAATCAGCTTCGCACTGCCGCTGGTTTCGCTGCTCAAGTCAAGATCATGCCATGTGCCATCACAGGTAAAAGACCCAGACTTGTCGGTCCCGTCGCCCGCCGTGTAGCTGTCGCCGGCTGCAGGCGTCTCCCATGTCATCACGCCACCCGACGTGGACTGTAAAAACTTATCGGAGGCGGGCAGCGCGGAAGGAAGTGTATAGCTGCAATTCCCGGAAAGACCGGGAACCACCAAGTTGATATAGTTTCCACCACTGCTTGGCTCATAGAGCCGATAATGCCCGCCGTCGGCAGAGAACCCAAGCACCCCGTCGGCAGGACTGTAGGCGAAGATGCCCGAGTCGCGGAACTGAAGTTGTTTGTCGGTGGCGAGTTGCCCACCATACATCAACTCTAGAATTCCGTTCTCGTTGATCGTGGCAACCTTGCGCGACCCTCCACCGTCCGGTGCGGTCCAGAACTGCAACTCCGTAGGAATGTCGGCGACAGCGTCATAGTCGCCCTTTGCTACTGCGCCGATCCACGCACCGGAAGCAAACCCACCGCCGCCGTGATAGCCGCCAAATCCCATCCACGCCAAGTTTTGACCACTGAGCACCTTGGTCTTAGCGGCCCACGTTCCGTTGAATCGGTACAGGTAATGAACCGAGTAGGCATCGTCAGCATATTGGTATATGTTCCGCCCCAAACGAGCGTCGCCGCCCGGAGTCGCAGCGCTGAACAGGTCGGTGCCGAAGGCCGTTTCGCAGGCCACATCTTCGCCATCGGCGAAGTGGACCTCCAGGTCGGTGCCGTTCCAGCGCAGGCCCACTCCGGCGGACATGCCGTGTACGTGGTCGCTGAAGGCCACGCTTTGCCGGCTGCCGTCGCTGCTGGTGGCGCCGGCCACGTCGGTGATACGGGTGCTGGATTCGCCGTTGATCTCCCAGACCAGGCCGTGCCGGCCGACCTCTTCGGAGCTTTCGATGCCCGAGGGGTGGGTCTGGTCGGTGCCGTTGTTGCCGGTGCGCCGGCGCAGCTCCAGGATGGTGCCGGCGTCCATGTACTGGCCGGTGGATCCCACCGCCCCGCTGCCCTCGGCCTGCACGTGGGTCGCCGGGGTGCCTGGCTGCACGCCGGTATCGGAGCCGCCGCCAAGCGCGTCGGGCGTGCGCGGGATGCTGTCGAGCTCGGCCTCGATTTCGTCGAGACGACGGTAGAGGTCGTTGATCAGCGCGGTGTTGTCGGGCATCAGTCGATTTCCAGCACCAGCGTGGTCTCCTGCGCCGCCACGCTTACGCGCACGGCCCGGACCACGGCGCGCACCGGCCAGTCGGTACGCTTGACCCCGGTGGCGCCGGCGCCGCCACCGCCCACGATCTTCTCGATGTAATCGCCGGGCCAGATGTCGAGCCGCACGCCGCGCAGCACTATCTCGCCGTTCAGGGCCGGCCGGGAAAGCTGGCTGTGCAGCGCGTTGGCGGCGGCGTTGAGGTACTCGGTGTCGTCGCGGATCACGTCGTCGTCGGCCGCGCCGCCGCTGACGGCGCCCGCGGCCGGGTTGCACATGGTTCCGCCGTCGAGCACCACGTCCCCGGGAGACAAGCTGTCATCCGGGGGTTTGCCGTTGTCGGTGCGGATCCGGCAGTTCCGGCGAGCGCGGTACCTGTAGTTCTCGTCGACGCGGATAAGTTCCCGGGCGGGCCAGCCCGCGGGTTCCTCGCCGGCGGTGACCATCAGCCGCTCGTCCAGCGTGACCTTGACGGTCACGCGCAGGTCGTAGGAACTGGCGCTGCCGCGGTTGCCGTTCCAGGTGAAGCGGGTCTTGTTGCCGTAGCGCGCGGAATGGGGGAACTCCACCGCCAGCGACTTGGTCTGCACCACGAAGGGCGACTTGACGTCTGTCCACGTGCTGCCGTTGTCGGTCGAGTACCAGGCCTGCGCGCGCACCCGGACCAGGCGACCGGAGGCGCTGGCGGTGCCGGTATCGCCCGAGGCCAGCGTGGCCCCCAGCGCGCCGGCGCGCAGCAGGTGGATCGCAAACGCGTAGTCGCCTACCCAATCAACCGTGTCGGCGATCACGTACCGGCGATAGACCGAGGGCGTGACCATGGCGTCGTCGTTGTCGCGATCGGCGCTGTTGTAGGTGGTCTGGTCGGCGGACAGCCATCCCTCGACAAGGCTGCCGGCTACGGTGTCGATGGTGAGGTCCAGCTCCTTGCGCGCTCCGTAGTAGCGCACCCGGGTGTAGCTGTTGCGCACCGAATATCCCAGCCGCCCGCCGGTGATCTCGGGGCGGCCGCCCAGGGTGGTGCTGGCGTTGACGGCCCGGCCGATCTCGCCGCGGCGCAGGCTGAGCCGGCGCTGCACGCTCTCGATGGTCGAGGAACCCGTGCCGTAAAGCAGCAGCGTGGACTTATCGTCGCCGGGTCGCACGGTAATGTCGTGGTCGCTGGAGTGGCGCGCCAGGTGCGCCAGCGCGGTGTTCAGGCGCTTGCCGTGCAGCGCCATGCTGAGCCGGCGGTTCTCGTATTTGGAGATTCCGTCATAGGTGTCGGTCACGTTGAACAGCGCCGCGCCGGTGCCCTCGGAGCTGAGCTCGATGATGTCGAGCCAGCCGGACAGCGGCAGTACCACAGAGCCCTTGGGCGAAACCTGCCAGTGCTTGCGGATGTAGTTCCAGACCTTGCCGCGGGTCCAGCTCAGCCCGCTCACGCCGCCGACGTGCGTAAACGCGGGCTCCAGGGCCTTCTTAGCCGCGTCGCCCTGGGCGGCGGCGTCCATCGACTCCTCGACCTTGGAGTCGTCAGCCATGTCGGCGGTGCCGTCGTCGTTGAACACCGGCAGGATCTCGGGCACCCAGACGTAACAGTCGTTGCGATCGTCCCACACGTTGGCGCCGTGCAGGCGCGCGCCCTCGAGCAGAAACCGCGGGCCCAGCGCGGTAAACCCGGGCACGCCGCTCGCGAGGTCCTCCCACACGTCGGCGACCACGCCGCGAAAAACGCAGGTGCCCACCGGCTCGGACTGGTCGGTGTCGTCCGGCGCGTAGGCCATGACCATGATGTCGTCCCACCAGTAGATGCCGTCGGGGCGCATGACCACGCCCAGTTCCTCGCCGTCGTTGGTGGTGTCCACGCCCCAGACCAGCCCGAAGTCGGTGACCAGCGGCGTGCTGGCCCCGGAGTTGCCAGGCACGATGATAGTGCAACTGTGCGCCGCCGCTCCGCTTTCGAGGTTCCAGCCGGACACCTGCAGGCGCGGTTCGTGCACCCAGGTGACCTTGGACAGGTCGCGGCCCGACTGGCGGCGGACCTCCTTTCGCTTCCCGTCGGCGCTGGTGGCGGTGGTGCCGCTGACAAACACCCGGCAGATGGGCGGCACAGACAGCGGGCTCCAGGTGGATGGACTGGCAGAAACCGCCATCAGGTGCCCTCCACGTCGCGCACCGCGGTGGCCGCCAGCGCGCCCGGCGCGCCCGGCGCGGTGTCGTCGGCCTCGGCGCTGGCGGTGTCGGTGTTCTCGTCGGTCACGCCGCCGGCGGTGGCCGCCCGGGCGCCGAACTTGACAGTCTGGCCGTGGCTGTAGGCGCCGGCCGAGGTGGTCAGGCTCCAGCGCTGCTGGCCGCCGGCGGCCAGCACCAGCGATGCGGTACCCACCGGCGTGACCCAGTCCATGGTGCCGGTGCCGTTGTCGTGATACACCCGGACCTGGCTGGCCGCCGCGGGCTGGGCGCCCAGGATGGTGGGCCGGCGCTGGTCATACCACCCGCTGACGGTGAACTCGGCCCCGGCGGTCGCCGCCACGGTAAGGCCGAAGGGCGAGCCCGGCCGGGTGACCTCGGCGGCGGCGGCGTCGAGCTCGAACTCGACGTATGCGGTGTTTTTCTCCTCGTAGGTCGCGTTGCGACCGCGGGCCGCGTAGCGGAAGGTGCCTGGGGCATCGCCGGTCAGCGCGGCCGACTCCCAGCCGCTGGCCTGGTCGGAGGCCACCGGGCTGTCGTAGTCGATGTCGCCGGACCCGCCGTTGCTGTAGATGTTGCAGTTCATGCCGCCCGACCAGGTCAGGGTGACCTTGTCGGTGTCGGGGTCGTAGGCGTAGGCCAGCCCGGTGGGCGAAGCCGGCCAGGTGGCGATCGCCTGGGACACCTCGTCCGTGTTGGGGTCTTCGTTGCCCACCAGGTCGACGCTGCGCACCACGTACTTGTAGGTGCCGTCAACCAGCGGCGCGCTGGTCCAGGAGTAGCTGGCGGCGGTGCCGGCCTGTACGGTGGCCACCGGCGAGTCGTAATCGACCGACCCGTCGCCGGCGTCGGTGTAGATGTTGAAATGGCTGAGGTCGTCGTCGTCAGTGGGCCGGGACCAGTTCAGCCGGACGCGGTTGCCGGGTATCGGCGTGCAGCCCGGGTCGTAGCCGGGGTCGCCGTTGAGCGGACCGACGGTCACGATCGCGGCGACCACGTCGCCCTCGTCGGGCGCGGTGAAAACCAGCGAGCGCTCGCGCTGCGTGGCGATCAGCTCGCCGTTGACATAGACCTTGAACCAGCCGCGGAATCCGCCCCAGGGGTCGCCCCAGCGCTGGCCCCATTTGGTGGGGCCCGAGTAGGTCCAGGACAGCCGGTAGGCCCGCGGGCCGAAGGCGGGGACCTCCTTGAGCGCGACGGCCGAAAAGCGCGGACCGGTGTCCTCGCAGTCGCCCCAGGGGTCGCCCCAGCGGTTGCCCCACTTCATGTCGATGAACCCCCCTGACTCGACCGGCTCAGCTGTCGCGCACCAGGTCGTATTCGATGACCGCCGAGATCTCCGCGCTGGACAGATCGGTCGGCGCGTTATTCTTGGTGATCTGCAGCTCCAGCACGTCGTTGGCGGCCACCTGCTGGTTCTGGTCGGGATCCAGATCGTACACCGTGTCGGCGGCGATCTCGGCGCCGTTGGTGCTCTTGGCGCTGGCCAGCAGGTTGTTGGTCTGCGTGAGGTTGGCCACCTGGAAGGTGTAGTTGTCGGTTCCGTCGCTGCTGGAGGTCGCGGTGTCGCTCACCAGCGAGACCTGGCGGATGTAGCTGGCCGCCGGCGCCACGAACAGGTAGCGATCGTCGCTGCCCGAAATGCCCCCGATGCGCACCATGCTGGTCGCGCGCGGCAGGGCGGTGTGCACGTGAGCGCCGGCGGCGAAGACGGTGAGCACGCCCAGGGTGGCGTGGTCCACGTCCACCTGGGCCACGGGCGGGTAGCCGGTCACGCGGGTGGCCGAAAGCGCGCCGCTGGCCGCCAGCCACAGGAAATCGCCGGCGCTGAACGACGAGGTGTCCACCAGCGCGTAGCTGGCTCCGTCGCGCAGCACGTAGGCGATCCCGTCGTCGGCCACCTCGTCGACGTCGCCGCCCTTCTCCATCACGATCAGACCGGCCAGGTCGCGGTAGCTGGCGGCGTTGGCCGCGGCGTAAGCGATCGAGGGTAGCCCGGTAGTGGCGTCGAACCCGGCGAACACCGCCATCTTGCCGCAGGTCAGCACGCCGCCGGTCTTGTTGACGCAGGCGATGACGGCGCCGCCGTGCGCGGTGGCCACCTTGCCCCGCAGCAGGCGCTGCACTTCGAGGATCTCGGAGCTGTGCTCGTTGTAGTCGCCGGCCTGGGCCAGGGTGGTGTCGGCGCTGCCGTCGCCAGTGGTGTCCTGGGCGTTGCCGTCCCAGTCGGCGTTGGGGAAGATCGCTGCGCTGAGTGCCATGTCCGAATTCTCCTTACGGCGCCCGGGCCTCAGCCCGGGGCCAGCTGCTGCAGAGTCACGGTGCCCTTGCAGCCGACCTTGCTGTCCGGCGGCTGGGGCGGGTAGTAGCGCGAGATGCGCGGGAAGCTCATCACGCAGTTAGCCCAGGATCCGGCGCCCCCGCGCTTCGAAAGCGTGCCGATGTTTTCCTCGCCGTCGAGGTTGATGGCGGTGAAGCCCTTCATCCCCGGGTACTGGTGGCGCACCAGGCGGTCGAAGTCCACGCTGTAGGAGGCGATGGTCTGCAGTGCGGCCTCCAGCGCGGTGTCGTTGGCGTAGCCGTGCAGCCAGAACTCCAGCGTCAGCCCGTTGCCGCCCAGGCGGTGCTCCTCGCTGAGGATGCGGGTATTGGAGGACAGTTCCACGCTGCCGATGCCGGTGATGGTGAAGGTGTACTCGTAGACGGCCATCTATCGGTTCTCCAGCGTCTGGCTGTAGAGGTTCTTGGCCGCGCGCTCGAGGTCCTTGGCGGCATTGAGCTGCTTGTAGGCGCGTTCGTACTCGTCGCGCCACCACCGGTAGTGTCCCCCGCCGCCCTGCTGGGTCTGGTAGCGCTCGGGCAGGGGCGGCGCGGGCTGCCAGAACTGCTCCTGGATAGCCTCCCACCTGGTGTAGCCTTTGTCGTCTTTGAGGTTGATTCCGGCGTAGCCCATGCGCTGCAGCGCGATCGCCCGCGCCAGGCTCTGGGTCTGCTCTTCCATGCCGCGCGCCCGGGCAGCCTTGGCGGCCGGGGTCGAGGGCATGTCCTGTTCGCGCCCAAACGTCGATTTAGCGGTGGCAACCACCCGGCTGTGCCGCACCGCGGGGCCGACCTCGGGCTGTTGCTCAGCGGCGGCGCGCTTGGCGATAAGCAGGCCGGGCGTGCGTGCCATTTTGCTGATGTCCTGGTACTTCTGGGCCAGGCTCGCGGGATCCTTGAGCAGCATCATCAGCGCTTCGCGCTCGCGGCTCTCCGCGAAGCCGAGCTCGGTCAACCGCGTTTCAGTGTCGTAGCCGCCGCGCTTGAGCGCCTGCAGACGCCCCATAAAGCCCTCATCCGCCGCACCCATCTGCTTCCAGATGTCCTGCTTGCCGGGGTCCATCAGGCCGCGTCGGGCGATCTTGGCGAACGTTCCGAGCCGGCCCGTGTCCTTCTTGATGAACTTCGAAAGCTCGGCCATGACCGCGTAACCCATCAGCGGGTCCTCGTAGGTGGCCAGCCCGCGCTGGCCGGCCTCGGCCAGCTGCTGGGCCTCGAGCGAGCTGGCTTCACCCGCGGCGTAGGGCGCGCGCGCGGCCACGCCGGCCGGCAGCTTCATGGCCATGCCCAGGCCCACGGCGCTGCCGGCAGCTTCGGACTCGACACCCGCCAGGCTCAGCCGGTGCGCCGCCTGCAGGCCCTTGATACCGGCCTCGGGGCTGCCCAGCTGGGCCTGCAGCTGCTGGCCCACGCTCCAGGCCTTGCCGGGGCTCCAGGTCGGCGCGGCGGCCGCCATTCTGCGGGCCACGTCCCCGCCCTTGCCCTGCTCCTGCATGAGCGCCAGCGCCAGCACGTCCTTGCCGGTCTTGGCGGCCTGCTGGCCGGTGTCCTGCAGCTTCTTGATCCACTGGTCGTGCAGGCTGATCGCCTTCTGGAGCCCGCCGAGGATGGCGCCGAACCCGAACGCGCCGGATAGCCCGGCGGCCAGGTTGCGGGCCATGCCCAGGGCCTTGTTGAAGTCCTTGGTCTTGCGCTTGGTCTGTTCCATGCGGCCCTGGATCTTGCCCAGGGCGCCGAGCATTTTCTGCTCGAGCACGTCGATCCGCAGGGTGATGGCATCAGTCGCCATTGGCAAGCACCTCGCTCATCACGCAGACATCGGCAGAGGTCGGCCGGTAGCGGGGCGCCAGGCCCCGGAGCCACAGCAGGAAGTCACTCACCCGGCGGCCTCCGTCACCGCCTCGTTTTTTTTTACGAGGGCGTCGGTCAGCGCCTGCAGTCCCGGGAGGTCCACCAGCACGCGCAGGACCTCGGCCATGTTGCGGGTGGTCAGCAGCTCGAGCAGCCCGCACTCGGCCAGGCCCAGCCGGTAGTTGGTGGCCAGCACGCGCACGCAGCGCGCGAACTGCTCCTTGCCGTCGAGCTGGACCGCCCCGCCGGCGTTTTCGGCGTTGAAGATGGTCTCGGCCACCGACTGCGCATCCTCCCACAGCTCCGCCAGGCGGGGGACCACGTTGCCGGTGACCAGCTCGCCGTTGGCGTCGAGCGAAACGCTGGTCTCCAGCGCCGGGTACCAGCGCGGGGCGTCCTCGTGCAGCGTCCAGCGGCGGGCCACCGGCACCAGCCAGGCCTCGCCGCCAAGGTCCACGGGCCGGCCGTCGACGATCTCGTCGCCGGGCCGCAGCAGCTCGGCGGCCGTGGGGCGGGCGGACCGCCACATGCCCACCCAGTAGCGCGCACCGGGCGCCTGGCGCCACTCCTGCGCGGGCAGCTCGCAGCGGCGCGTCTCGGCCTCGACATCGGGATGGGTGACCAGCAGCCCCTGGGTACCGTCCGGACCCTGGCCCACGGTCATCGCGGGCTTGAGCCCCCGCAGCACCGACCGCAGCGCCGCGCCGCCGTAGGCCTCGCAGACGGCGTTGTCGATGGCCATGTTGCAGTGGCCCGGCAGGTAGTAGATGAATCCGCGCATGATCCCCCCTTGAGCCCGTGATCAGGTGATGGCGCTGGCCGCCGAGAACGTGACTATCTGGTTGCTGGTGTCCCAGATGGGTGCAAAGTTGATGGCCACGGCCACCACCTGGCCCTGCGCACCGGACAGCTCCTCGATCCACATGGGGCTGTCGTTGCCGGCGATGGTCATCTTGATGTGCTCGGAGGTACCGGCGGCCACGCGGGTGCCGGCGCCGTCGACCTTGCGCAGGTAGATCTCGCTGTCGGTGGCGTTCTGGCGCAGCCCGGTGGACGGGTCGAGCGTGGCGCCCACGTCCAAATCCTGGCTGATGATGCTGATCAACGGCTGGCGGCCGTCGATGCCCACGTGGTCGGCGTAGGGCTGGCCGTCGCCGCCCAGCGGACCGCGCAGCTGGATGTTGGGCGCGAACTCGACCATCTGCACCTCGTTGATCTGGGTGCCGTTGGCCTCGCACTTGCCGGCCAGGTAGCGGCTGCCGGTGGTCACGCTGGGGACGTTCTGGTCCGCGGTCCGGCTGAGCGCCGCGGTGGTCTTGTCCGCGCTGCGGCCCACCGCCACGCACTCCATCACCGCGATCGCCTTGTGCCCCGCGGCCAGCCGGGTGGGGATCACCAGTCCGTTGGTCAGCGAGTACTTGTCGCCGGTGCTGGTAACCGTGCCGTCGGCGGTCTGGTTGCGGAAGTAGGCGTTGAACGCCTGGCTCATCGAGACACCCTCGATGAGGAACTTGTTGCTGTTCAGCGCCAGCAGCGCGCCCACGTCGTAGGTCGAGAACGTGACCACCGGCAGCGCGTCGAGCAGCGCCGCGAACGTGGGATCCAGCTGCCCGTCACCGAACAGGTGCTGGAACTCCAGCCCGGTCGCCTGGCGCAGGTTGTGCGCCTCGTAGGACGTGCCGTTGAGCTCGACGCAGCCCTGTGTGCCTCTCTGTGACATCTCAGTCCTCCTTCGCCGGGCGGACCAGCAGGTCAACCTCGGCGCTGTCGATGGGTTCGCCTTCCGGCGTGGCGATCTCGGCGGCAACCACGCAGGCCAGCGGCGTGCGACCCGGCGCCGGCGGCCGGCAGACCAGGTGCATCTGCAGCTCGACCGCCCCGCTATCCATGCCCGGGGGGCGCAGGCTGCGCGCGGTCCAGGGCAGGGGGCTGGCCACCCGCTGGTGCCCGTGCCGGACCACCATGCGGACCAGCAGGTCGACCGGCTCGGGTGCCGAAACGGTCACCACAGCCGGCGTCGACTCGCGCGCGGCCAGCTCGGACCGCTCCAGCTCCATCGAAACGCTGGCCACCGGGCGCTCCTGCCCGGCTGCGGGGCGGGTGGGTAAATTGGACTTTGTCTTGCTCATGATGGCTCCTTTGCTATGCGCCCCGGCGGAACAGGCGCGCGATGCCGCCGCGCAGCATGTCCATGCGGCCGACGTAGCCGGCCGGCGCGTTGCCGCCGGTACCGGTCTTCTTGGCCAGCCACGTCTTCAGGTGCTTCATGACCACGTTGGCGATGGTCTCTACCTCTTTGTCGGTCAGCTTGGTGAGGAAATCGGAGATGGACTTGCCCCACTTGCGGCGGCGGATCGTGGCGTAGTTGCGCCCGTCCCGGGTCATGGTATCGGTGACCGAAATGATGACGCGCCCGCGCTTCTGGGTGGCCTTGAACTCGGCGCGCTCTGTGGCGTCGCGCAGCCGGCCGTGGTACACGAACGGCAGGTCGTGCCCCTTGCGGGTCAGCTTGCGCTTGCGGTAGCGCGGCGACACCTCGGGGTAGCCGTAGGCTCGGCCGCCCTCGCCGGTGAAGTGCCGCGGACGCATGTTCTTGTGCCAGTAGCGCAGCCCGGCCATGACCGCCTCGCGGATGGCCTTCTTGACCCCGCGGAGCTTCTTGGCGGGATCCCAGTTCACGATCAGGCGGGCGCGCATAACCATGATCAGGCCGCCACTCCATCGGGCCCGTAGGGCAGGCGCACCGTGCAGATAAGGTGGTCGCCGTCGCCCTCGCGGGCCTGCTTGCCGGCGCGGAAGGGGCCCTCGATGGGATCGCCCTCCATGCGCACGGTGTTGAGCAGGTTGCCGGTGGTGTCCTCCTCGGCGGCCTGCAGCATCTCGCTGAGGATGGCGCCCACGCGGTTCGTGAAGTCCCTGAAGGACTCCTGCTCGCTGTGCGCCGGGTCTACGGCGCCTTCGAAGATGATCACCGCGGTGCCGTTGAAGATCCGGGTGTTCTCAACCGCGCCTCCGAGTTCGATGTCCACAAACGCGCAGGGCCGGCGGTTGTTCTTGACGACCGACTCCTCCTCGCTGTAGTCGCTCTCGTGGATGTAGGCCTCGGCGGCGGCGGCGTCGGCGGCGCCCGTCCAGGTCTGGAACGTGCTGCTGGCCGCCACGAGGTTGATAAGCTTGTCGAGCGCGCTGGACCAGACTCCGGTGTAGCTGATGGCCACGATCAGCCCCCCCTGTGTGGCGCGGCGCTGGTGCGCACGCGGATACTGCGTTCGTAGCTGTAGAGCACGGTGCCCTTGCCGCGGTTGGTGATGTCCTTGACGGGGTACTCGACACCGTCGACCGTGAACGAGTCGCGGCGGTCGGGGTTGGTGGCCACCGTCAGCTTCATGCGGATCGTGCCCCGATAGGTGACGGTGTCCTCGTCGGGATCCTCCCGGAATGGCGTGGACTCCTCCTGGACGATGCCGGTGGTCGAGACCGGCGACTGGCCGTATGCGGTGAACACCAGCTCGCGCGCGAACTCCGCGAAATGCTCGTCGAGGTCGTCGATCATCTCGTCGTCGTGCGCGCTGGTGGTGGCTGCGGCGCTGGCATCGGCCAACAGCAGCGCGACCAGGGCGGACACCGGGCCATACCCGCCGCTGGCCGCGTCGTAAGGCTGCAGCGCGAGGTGATACACCGCATAGTCCAGGCCGGTCAGGTCGTCAAGGGTTCCGTTGCCGGTCAGCGTGGTGCCGTGGGTGGTCCAGGCCGCGTCGTTGGGCTTCTGGTATAGCAGCAGCGACGTCTGGCCGGCGTTGTTGGTGCCGGTCACGGTCACCGACCCGTCGCCGTCGTCGGCCACGGCGATGCCCGGGCGCGTGAACGTGGGCACGTTGCTTTCGCCCGGCTGCCACCAGAAGGGGCGAATCAAGGTACATCCTCCCAGGCGGCGCAGTTGATCGGCCCGGTGGTGTCGGCAGCGACCGCGGCGCCAGCGTTATCGGTCAGCGCGCGCCGGTACACTGTGGCGTCGCCCGCGGCGTTCCAGATATATTCGTAGGTCGTGTCACCAAGCTCTATTGTGCGCTTGCGGGTCATGTGTTCCAGGACCAGGTCAAGGCCCAGCCCGTTGCGGATGGAACTTATATTGTCAATCATCGCAAGGAGCATTGATTGACTGATTTCGGTCGCGGCGCTTTCTGCCAGCGCCGTGCTGTCCACAGCATCTTCGACCAGGTCCATTGCATTGCCCGCCTGCGCGGCAGTCTTCGCGGCATCATAGTCGCCGTGTAGGGTGACGCCGGTTCCGTCGCTGCGCGAAGACACGTCTACATCAAGATGCGCCATTTCAGTGTCATATTCGCCAGCGGGTGCTAGCCCTGACTGGATTTCTGTGACGGCATCGGCCTTTAAAGCGGCTGCGTCCACAGCATCTTCAACCAAATCCATCGCATCGCCCGCCTGCGCCGCGGTCTTCGCGGCGTCATAGTCACCGTGCAACGTTACGCCCGTTCCGTCGCTGCGGGAACTGATGTCGGCGTCTAGGTGCCCCAGAAGAGTATCAAGGTCCAACGCACCATCGTCACTGATCGGCAGGCCACCGGCAGCGTCAGCGGCGGCATTTGGAAGCGCCGTTAGCCCCGCCCGCACGCCATCGCGGAAGTTCGCGTTGATGAGTTTTAGGCTGATTGCCTTGTCGATCATCCCGGCGGCCTGCAGACTTATTGTCACTGCGTCCACGCCCGAGGCCAGCGCAGCATCGGGGATGTGCAGCTGATACAGCCCCTTCTGGTTGGTGCTGTCAACCTCGCACCATTTGCCGCTGCTGTAGGAGTCGCCCGCCGTGCCCGCTGACAGGCTAATGGCTTGCCGCGTTGCGCCCTCTCGGCAATAGCTGGCGGTTACGTCGCCATGTGCCAGACCGGTTTTGCCGGCTCCGGTCGAGGAATCGCGGACCATGACCTCAAGAATTTTGCTCGTGGTGGCCTTGACCAAAAAATCATCGAACATTTATCAGTCCTCCACCACAATGACATTGCCGCCCGTTAGCGGGACCTCGGCCATGTTTGGCAGTTGCATGTATACCTGCGTGGCCGCATCATTCCCGAAGACGCCCTTCAGCCGAAAATACCGCTTGTCGGTGTCCAGCGCCTTCATCCACGTTTCAAGTTGCGCCAAGGTCTTGCCGGTCTGCCAGTCGGGCGTGCCGTCGTCGTAGCTCACGTCAAAGGTCACGTCATCGTATGACACTCGCGGATCATCGTCGGTCGGCAGCGCAATGTCATCAGCAAGCGTGGCAAGCACCGAACCATCCCACGTGTTACCCTCGCCGGCGTCTAGCACTGTTGAGCCGTCCTCGCCGCCGGTGTCGTAACCGTCCAGGTATTCCAGTTCGGACAACTCCCACGGAGTGGAAAACGCCTGGTAGCAGTTGATCTGGAATCCGATATTGGCGACACCATTGTCAGTCAGTTGCTCGAAAACGCAGAATTTATTGTCTTCCAGGTCCGGAAGAGCTATACAGATTCTGAAGATCTGGAACACGTTGTAGACTGGGTCCCAATCCCACTCGAACCAGATGTCGAACGTGTCGCCAACATCACACAACGTATTGACGAAACACCTGCGTGTAATAGTGTTTGCCTCGATCAGCGCAATGTTTCCCGATCCATCGAAAAACACCTTTGGCACTTCATCGTTGTAGTCAAGACCAGAGGCATCCCGCGTGAACCCAATCCCGCAATATCCCTTTTCGTTCATCTTTATACGCGCGCGGAATGCGCCGGGGTTAGTGGTCGAAACTAATGCGGTGCGGACACCGTTGGCGTCCCATCCGCCCGCGCCCTTGAACTTGATGACGCCACTATCAACGGTGACGTTTGTTCCGCTGTCCACTTCAGTCAGGTGGCCGAAATCAGTAAAGTTGTCATCCTGCCATGACTGCTGGAGCTTCAGCCGACACGTGCGACCACCAGAGCCGGGAACGTGCTCCAGCTTATCGGAGTCGGAGAGCGTCAGAGCGTCTCTGAACCAGCGCGTGCCCATCTACCTCTCCTCGGGAGCGGCCGCCGGGTTGAATTCGCCAGTGGTCGGCGGGTCGCCGATAGCGTCTCTGCGGCGGATGGCCTCAGTACGCACGCGGTCGCGCTCGACAATCATCTCGGCCGCGACTGACTTAGACACCCCCAACGCTTCTAAGTCCGCGCTTGTGACTGTTGGGGCTGTGGCGTAGCCGCCGATTATCTCAGCCTTGAAGCCAGACCCGCCGAGCACGCGATTAGAGCTATCGGTGCGCCAGTCGTCCAGAACATCCTGCGGGTCCTGCTGCGAGGGGCCAGACTCGTCCGCTATGTCGATGGCTTCCAGCAGCGCGTCACAGTAGGCCCGCAGCTTGCGGATTTTGTTGGGGTCCATGTCGGCTAGTCCTCCGTTGTTACGGCCCCCCGGTGTTAGCAGCCGGCGCGCCGCCGCCCGCGTAGTGGTACGCCAGGCCGCCGCCCAGGGCGGCCAGCAGCAGCGTGGACAGTAGGCTAATCAGCACGCCGGCCACCACCTGGCGCCAGTCGATGCCGCGCGTTGCCACTGCGGCCGCGGCCTGCGTGTCGGCGGTGCATGCGTGGCGCTCCAGGTGCCGGCCCAGTTCGGTGCACGGCCGGGCCGGGTGCGCGGTGGCGTCGGCGCGGTGTTCAACCAGGCCCTGGCACGGTTGTGCGGGGTGTAGGCTCGGGACGCTGACGTGGTCGGCCATTTGCTGGCGCAGGCCGGCCAGCTCCTCGCGGGTCTGGCCCACCAGGCCCTTGACGCTCGAAAACTCCGTGCCGCAGTCTTTGCGCAGGCCGCGCACTTCGGTCAGCAGGTCGCCTATGCGGTCGGTGGTCTGGTCAGGCATCTGCGCGTCACCTGTCAGGCTGCGACGTCCAGCCAAGCTGGCGCCGGCGCTTGTCCACGTATTTGTCCAGGTCGCTTTCGCTGGGGATGTAGTTTTTCATGTGGTCGCGGAAGTCGCCCCAGCGTAGCTTGGCTTTTTCGCCGGCCTCCAGCAGCACGTCGCCCAGCTTGCGGTCCTTGCGCAGCTGGTAGACCACCCACCCGCCCAGCAGCAGCGCCACAACGCCCAGGGCCGCCCACATCACCCACGGGTGGGCCAGCAGCCAGGCAATGCCCAGGCTGGCCACGCCCGCCAACACAAAGGCCACAACGCCCACCAGGCACTTGACGCGGTAGCCCGACGCGAATACTACGCCCAGCACGCACAGCACGGCCAAGAGGAAGCACACGCCGGCGGTAATATGCATTACGCGCTGCCGGGCCGCGGCCTCGGCGGCCCGGGCGCGTTGCTCGGCGTCGACGGCGGCCGCGCGGTGCTGGGCCGCGTCGCGCTCCAGGGCGTCGGCCCTGGCGTGCTCCTTTTCGGCGTGGGCGCGCCACTCCGCGGCGCTGCGGGGCTGTTTGCCAGTTTCGGGCAACGTCACCCGCGGCACACCCGGCAAGGTGGCACGCCGGCACCCGGTGCCGGCCAAGATGCCGACGACCAGCAGCCCCAGCAGTGCCGCGGACCGCAGCTTGTGAGTATGGGCTCCTGGCATGGCTGTCCCCCCGGCAGACCGCGGCGACCTCGCTACTCGAACCGGCCGACGATCTGCTTGTGTTTGATGCGGATGTCGGGCTTGCCGTCGATCTCGGCGACCACGGTTTTCTCGGTCACGTCGTTGACGCTGATCCGCCGCGGTTCGCCCTTGTATTCGACCAGGAGTTCGTCGCCGGGCGCAAGCTCGTCGAGTTCGAAACCCTCGCCGACCTTAACGAGTTGCCCTCCGGGCTCCGCGACCGGAGCGGATGCCGGCGTGGCCGGCTTGACGGGTACGCGCGAGGGCTCGACGGGAGCGGCCACCGGGTCAACCGGGACGGGCCAGTCGCGGACGCAGCCGGTGCAGCTGGCCACCTGGTAGGCCTGACCATCGACCGCGAAGGAACGGTCCGTGAACTTCGCAGAGTTGCCGCACTCGGGGCAGACAAGGTCTTTCGCGTGTACTTCGGTCATGTCGGTCTCCTAGAGTACCACGGCCTTGACGCTGAAGGTGAAGCTGGTGTCTGCGGGATCGTCGGCGTCGTTGGTGGTCACGTACTTGACGCGCAGGCGCCGGCCGATGATGTTGCGGATGGCGCCGGCGTTCAGTGAGGCCGCGGCCTCGAACGTGGCTTGCGCCAGGCTGGCGTCGAGCTTGGCGATGTGCCGCTTGGCACCGCCGTTGCCCAGGACCTGCGTGAAGTGGCAGATGTCGATCCAGTTGGTGTCGTCCAGCTGGGTCTGCACGTAGGCGTCCAGCGTGTCGCCGACCTCCTTGGCCGCGGCGGTCACGTCGAGCTGCAGCAGCAGGGCCACGATCGGCCCTGGTTCCTGGATGTTGACCGCGGAACCGTAGCGGGCGGCATCCGAGCCGCCCGCCGAGCTGCCGGTGACCGTGGCGCTGGCGAACAGAGTGAGCGGTTCCTGTTTGCTGGTCATGTCGGTCTCCTGGTGCCGGGGGGCCGCATTTGCGGCCCCCCGACTGGATATCCGCTAACGCTGCGGGTCAGGCCGGGTTGCCGATGGTGATGGCGTTGTCGCCGACCTCGGCTTCGGCGGTGTCCTCGGCGATGTTGCCGGACCACACGTCGCCGGACGCGCCCGCCTTGTAGAGCCCTGCGGCCGCGTAGTCGCCGGCCATCAGGTTCCCGGTCACGCAGTTGCCACCGCTGGAGGTACCTGAAAGGTCCAGGGCCAGGGTGCAGACCGCGGCCACGGAGCCGGCCGCGTTTATGCCGTACTCCATGAAGATGTTGTCCTTGACCAGGCAGACCCGGCCGTTGATGTTCACGGCGGTCACGCAGCTGAAGAACTTGCAGCGCTCGATGCGCCATGCGCTGTAGCTCAGGCCGCCGGCTTCCACGCCCAAAATCGCCACGCCGTGGGTCGCGGTGTTCATGTAGTGGAACTCGCAGTCCGAGATCTCGACGTTGTCGGAGTTGCAGACCGGCGAGTAGATCGCCTTGTGCGAGGCGGTCTGGCCCTGGAAGCGGCACTTGTGGATCCGCGCGTGGTTGGCGCTCGAGAGCTGGATGGCCGCCGGCGTCCCCGCCGAGTAGGCCGGGGGCTTGAAGTAGATGTTCTCCACTTCGAGGTAGTTGGCGTTCAGCGTGCAGCTGACCGTGTCGGCGCCGCTGGTCCACTGGCACTCCTTTGGCCTGCGGCCCGCGCCGATGATCTTGACGCCGGCGGTGTCGAAAGTTACGGCCTCGCTGAAGCTGCCCAGCGCGAAGATCGTGGTGTTGGCGTCGGCCAGGACCTCGGCCCTGGTCAGCGTGGCCACCGGACGCCGGGGGCTGGACCCGTCGTTGCCGTCGTTGCCCAGCGAGCTGGATACGAACAGGATCTTGCCCAGCGGGTTGGCCTTGGCCACCGCGCCGGCGAAGAGCTGCTCCTGCGCCCGCCGGAGATGCTCTGCGAAGTTACCCATGTTTCAGTCCTCCCGATTCGCCGCGGAGTGGCCGCGGGGTTGTGCCGGCCGGCGGCCCCGGGTTGCGCCGGGGCCGCCGGGGGCAATGTCAGGTGCTTACGCGGGGTTGGTGCTGGCCTCGATGCACTGGACCACGTAGACGTAGTCGCGCGCGCCGACCTCGCAGTCCCAGCTCATCCGCGCCTGGAAGGCGATGTCCGAGCGCAGGTAACTCTCGGTCTGGGTGCCGAGGGTCACGTACTCGAAGGTCATCTTCCACTTGCGGACGAACTGCTTCTGGAACCAGCCCATATACCAGGCGCTGGTCGAGAGGTCGTCGAGCTTCGGCGAGCTGAGCACCCGCGGGCGGTAGCGGCCCTTGGGCCCCCAGCTGTTGATCTCGTTGAGGCTGCCCGGCACCATTTCGCTGCCGGTGATGCGGTCGGCCTTGCCGGCCAGCGCGTTGGGCACCAGCAGCGTGCAGCGGCTCATCGGGATGCTGATGCGCTTGCCACGGCTGTTTTTCATGGCCGCCAGCAGGGTCTGGGCGTTGTCGAGGTCGGTGTAGTCCTCGAGCGCGTTGTTCTGCACCTGGGTGCCCAGCGAGGCCCGCGCGCCCGGGCTGCCGTCGGTGACGATGTACAGCACGGTGCCCGAGCCCCCGAGGTGCAGGACGTAGGGCTCGCGGCTGTTGCCGCCGTCGAAGTCGGTGACGCGCTTGAGGGTCTGCTCCTCGATCTCCTCGGCGGAGATCTCGCCCAGCGCGTTGACCCGCTCGACGATGTTGGCCAGGTCGTTCTCCTGGATCATCTCCTTGGTGATGGAGATGCGCCGGCCGTTCTTGTTGCTGGCGATGGTGTACTTCTCCTCCCCGGCGCCGATCTCGGGGTAGTCCTCGCCCTCGCCCACGCGCTGCTTGTTGCCGCCGTTGCTGGTGATGCCGGCGATCTGCGTGAAGCGCTTGTTGTCCTGGCGCTCGGTGACCAGCTCCTGGCCGATGGTCGGCACCGCGTCGTAGGCGTCGTTGACCGCCGCGACGGTGAGGTTGCCGGCCAGCATCGGGAAGGCGTCAGCCATGATCGCGCGCTGCACGCCCAGGCCGTCGTCCATGGTCACCTCGACCGGCACGCCGGCCAGCGCGCGGTACATGTGGCCGAGGTCGCGGATGCTCTCCCAGGAGAGCTTGCGCCGGCCGTCCTCGCCGCGCTGTTCGATGAGGCCCAGCATCTTGCGGGTGAAGGCCTGGGGCTCCTTCTGGGCCAGCTGGCGCAGGTCGTAGGACGACATCCCCGGCCCGCTGTCCAGCGAGATGTTGGACGCCAGCCGGTGCCTGGGGCGCGGCTGGGCCTTGTTGGTGGTTTCCTGTGGCATTTTGGTCTCCTCTCTCTCTCGGCCGCGACTACCGCGACTACTGGACGAGCGCCGCGTAGTAGCTGGCGGCCGCGTCGATGAAGACGCCGACGTAGGACACGCTGCGCAGCGTGGTGCCCTGGTCCGGCGAGGCGTCGTCGGCCAGGTGCCCCTGCATGGCCGGGTAGTGGTCGAAGTCGGCCACGTAGGCCACGGCGTTGCTGCCGCTCTCGGCCAGGGTCTCGGCGTCCGACCAGTAGAGCGCCGCGCCCAGGACCGGGTCGCCGGCCGCGGACAGCGCGAACTCGAAGATGTCGCCGGGCCGGGGAACGATGATCGGATAGTAGCCCGCGCGATCGCCGCTCTTGATCTCGCAGGCGGCGATGGCCACGTTGGCCGCGCCGTTGAAGTCCGAGTCCATCTCGACCCACTTGCTGTTGCCGTCGGCGGTGAGCTCGATGAGCGCCCCGGCCTTGACCGCGGCGGTGGACCCGGCCTGGAAAGCGCCGGGGTAGATCAGCGGTTCGGGCGCGCCGAAGATGTTCCTGCGGAAGCGCGCGAAGTTGTTGGTCGTCATGCTTCAGTCTCCTCTCTCGTGGCCGCGGCCGCGGCTAGCCGGCGATGGCCCGGATCGCGACGTCGTCGTCGAGGTCCTCGACCTTCTGCGGGGCGCCGGAGCGCTCCTGGCCCTTGCCGTGCTCGCCCGGCTCCTGGGGCTCGGTGCTGCCCACCGGGGCGCTCTGGCGCTTGGCCTCCTCCAGCAGCGCGCGCCGGTACTCCTCGAAGCTGCGGAACTCCTTGACCGCCTCCTCGCCCTCGGCGTTGCGCACGACCTTGCCGCCGGCCAGCAGCAGCCCCTCGGCGTACTCGCGCAGGGACTCGGGACAGACGGCCATCACGCGCTCGCGCAGGACGACTTCCTCGCTGCGCTCGCCCGCGGGCTTGTGCTCGCGCACGACCTTGACGGGGTCCACCGGGGTGTCCTCGCCGGCTGGCGCCGAGCGCTGACTCGCGGCGTCGAAATCCTTCTTCAGCGCCTCGAGCGTGTGCTCGGTAAGCTCGTCGGGATCGAGCCCGCGGGCCTCCAAGTACTGCTTGAACTTCGGATCCATGCTTCTGCTCCTTTCTCGCGTCCGAGACGCTGCCGGCGCCACACTGGCTCCGGCCTGATTGCGGGGGTCTTCTTCGTCGCCGAAGAAGCTGCGTTTCAATGCGTCGGCGTCGGCGGGTACCGGCACCACGCTGATCTCGAATAGCTCCCACTCTATGATCACCCGGGCGGGTCCGACCACCTTGCGGTCGCCGGTGCCGTAGGTCTCGTTCTCGCCCAGGCGCATGATCTCGACGGGCAAGAACCCGACGCTGAGCGCGCTCAGGAACCCGTCGCGCACCAGCGTCCATATTTCCTCGGCGCGCTTGGTGGCCGCGAACTCGATCTCGACCAGCAGCTTGTCCTGCTCGATCCAGACGCGTAGCGCCCGGCCGATGATCGCGCCGGCCTCGTAGCGGTTGTGGGTGTCGAGGATCACCGGGTTCTTGCGAAAGCGATCGAGGTTCGCGCCGCTCATGCGCAGGTGCTCGGGCCCCGCCCAGGTCTCGACCCCGCCCTCGGTGGCGGCCACGAAGGTGGCCTGGCGCTTCTCGGCGTCTACCGCCCGGACTTCGATGCGCTCGGGGTAGAACAGCCCGCGGGTGCGGGCGCGGGCGGGCTCGCGGCCCGCGGAGCGAAGAGTCTTCTGCGTGCGTCTGGCCATCAGTTGCCTCCGAGGGTGTTCTGAATCAGAGCCAGCAGCCCGCGCCTGGCCGGCGGGGGCGGATCGTCGTCCTTGTCGTCGTCGGTGTCGGCGGCCGCGGGCTCGAAGGCCGAGTCGGGCGCGCGCGCCGGGAGTTTCATGTCCTTGCGGAGCTTGATCTCCAGCTGCTCGGCCTTCAGGCACTGGCGCAGCACGGTCGGGAAGTCCTTGCCCTTCGAGGCGCAGATCTCGTAAGGTGAAGTAACCTTCATCTCCAGCTCGATCTGCTTGCCCTTGGCCTCCTTGACCGGGTCGACCCAGTCCCAGCCGTTGGGGATCCACTTGACCTTGCGTATGTCGGCAAGCTCGACGCCGGCGGAAACCAGCAGCGGCTCGCCACGCAGCAGCGCGTCCTCCATGACCGTGCGCCACTCCCACTTGAGCAGCTTGCTCTCGAACCAGCGCTGCAGCACCACGTAGACCTGGCGGGACTCCATGAGATCCGTGCGCGCGCTGCTGTAGTTAGCCTGGCTGAAGTCCTTGAGCACCACCTGCCAGGAAACGCCCAGCGCGGCGCCGATGCGCCTGGCCAGCAGCAGGATGAAGGGCACCAGGTCGCTGCCCGGGAAGTTGGGAATGATGGTCTGGACTTCCTCGCCCGGGAAGAGCTTCATGATCATGCCGGGCTCGAGCGTGTCGTCGAGCTTGTAGCCGTACTTTTCGGCGGTGATGTCCAGGATCTGGTCGGCCGGCAAGGGGCTCTTGATGAAAATGCTTAGGCAGGCCGAGATCTGCGTGCGCTTGAGGCTGGCCACAATCAGGAGATCCAGGTCGCGCAGGTCCTGGAGCACCGCGTGGAACAGCGGCACGCCGCGGCTCTGGCCCGGGCGCTTCGTGAACTTCAGGTGCTTGACAACGCCGGCCTCGACACGCGCGAACTTGCGGTCGGCGGCGTCCAGCAGAGACATCTTGCCGGGGTGCGTCTTGCGGATGTGGAAAGCCACGATCCAGCCGCTCTCGTCGCGCTCCACACCCTCGCGAATGCGGCCGGCCAGCTCCTCGCCGGCCAGCTGCTGCGGGGTGGCCAGGCGGTCGCTCTCGATGATCTCGAACCAGACCGGGTCGGCGCCGTAGCGTCGCGGGCGGCGGGCATGCTTGACCAGCACCTCGCCGTCCTCGATGACCTTGCGCGCGTTGAGGCGCTGAGCCTCCTCGTAGTCGAGCAGATCGGCCGGGTAGAGCGAGTCCTTGCGCAGCTCCCAGACGGCCTCGAGCGCGTCGTCCTTGGCGTCGTCGCCGGTCTGGGCCTGCGGGGTCATGCCCGTGCCGATCCAGTTGTGCACGTAGGTACCGGTCAGGCCGCTGGCCACCGGGTCGTCGCGGTTGACCTCCCGCGAGCGCGACACCAGCTGCTTGCGGCCGCCGGTGATCTCGCCGTCGGCGTCGCGGCTGGTGCCGCCCCAAGGGGTCTTCTGGCTGCCGGCTGCCGCGTTGCGGTAACCGCGCGCGCGCATCAGCGTGAATACGTTCTCGCGGTAGTCGATGTCGCGCTCCATGCGCCGGAAGTGCGAACGCATGAAGGCCTTGCGGGGGTTGAACAGACCGATGACCGTGTCGACGGCCCGCTCGATGCGGTTGCCGTAAGCGCGGGTACGCATCGGCATGACCATCAGCGGCCCCTGGCGCTGTACCCGGTACGGGCGGTGATCAGCCGATTGCCGGCGCCGGCGCGCTGGTCCACGCCGGATTCGGCAGCCTTGATGGCGTCCTTGAGCCCCTCCAGGCTGGCACGGCGCTCCATGGCCATGCCGTCACCGCTGGAGCTCTTGAGCAGCCCGGCGTGCTGGGCCTCGGCCATCGCGTAGTACTTCCAGGCGCTGGCCCACGACTCCGACTCGATCGCGTCGTAGCAGTTGCCCAGTGCGGCCTGGAAGTTTGCCTTGCTGATGCTGGTGGCCAAGATCGCCGCTCCAAAAAGAAAGCGGCCGCCTGCTGATGCTTCAGCAAACGGCCGCGAAGGTCTCGCGTCTGTAGTGAGCCCGGACCGGGGGCGTTGGCGTGCGTCAGCGCACTGCCAAGGCCCCCGTCGGACTGTCCGCCACTACCTCATGAGGTGCTCCCCCTCAGGGCTGCAAGGCGTGCCTTGCCTCTCACGCCTATAGCATACCGCGAAGCACCCCGCGAAGACAAGACCCGAAGCCATTTTGCGCGCCAAGTTGGATGTGACAGGCGGCCAGCGGCTTAGGCGCGCTTTGCGCGCCGAGCCCGGCGCAGGTATTCGGTATTGACATCCGCGGGCACCGGCGTATCCTATGAGTAGCGGGCATGGCGGGCTATCTCAGAAGCGGAAAGGGGCAAACATGCAACGCAAAGCCAGGAGTAGTGCCGCGGCCGTCGCCGTGGTCGCAGCGATCGCCGTGGCGGTCGCCGCGGAAGTGAACGCGCCGGCGAAGCCGGCCGCGGCAGGGGCGGTCGTAAACAACCGCAAGGGCCGCGCCAGGCTGGTGGAGCTGACCGCCCGGTACCAGGTGCTCCAGCAGGAGTCCGAGGCCATCCAGCGGGCGCTGAGCGGTGCGAAGAACAAGCTGACCGGCGATCAGTGGAACGCGGTCAAGCGGCTGGGCGGCTCGCGGGGCACCGTTGACTGCTACCGCAACCGGATCGATATGCAGCTGGTGCTGCGCGGCGGGTGGCTGCACGCGCAGATGACCAACAAGGGCACCACGACGCTCTACAACGTCCACCCGCGGCCCGAGCTGCGGTCCGGCACGGGCAGCCGGCTGCCGGCGGTCAAGAGCAGCCCGGTGGCCATGCTGGCGCCCAAACAGATCGCGCGGTTCCGCTGGCCCGCACAGGGCGCCGTGGCCGCCATCCCCGGCTGGTCCGCGCGTGACGGCAGGGACGCGGCCAGCCCCGAGCTGTGCTGCCTTCCGCGGTACTACCTGGTGCTTTACTCGGCAGAGAAACACTACGCCAAGACCTGTGGCGAGCCGCCCCCGGGCGGCTACACGCCGAAAACCAGCGCCACCGGCAAGAACTTCGACTTCTAGCGCCGAAATGCCCGGCCCCCGGCGCATGACCGGGGGCCGGACAGATCTCGACGAGCGCAACGCGCCCGCCGGTAGCTTACTTCTCGCGGCGGATCACGATCTCCTCACCGGGCTGCAGCATGCGAAAGCCGGAGGCCAGGCTGTCGTAGCGCTTGCCGTTGACGGTGATCTCGGCGCGGGCGGCCAGCTGGGCCAGGTCGTCATCGAGCTCCTCGATGCGATCGAGCTTGGGACGCATGCCCTCGGGGCTGGCGTCGGGCTCGGGGTAGATCACGATGGGGCGGTGTTCCTCGACCGCCTGGGAATAGGCCTCCAGGATCATCTTGAAGTCGCGCCGCGGCAACAGGGTCAGCGACGGGTTCTTCTTCGCGCTGACCGGCGAGGGCGGCACCACGCAGACGGCCGCGCCGGCGGACAGGAAGCTCACGCCCGGCGGCAGCGGAATCGGCAGGATCTCGGATCGCGGGGGGACGATCCCCCCGCCGTTGCCACCGGGGTGGATGATGCGGTTGGTTGGCATGTCAGCCCTCCTCGTTTTCGGTTTCGATTTGCTGCAGCAGCATGGCCACCGCGGTCAGCGCAAGAGCTTCGTTGCGCTGCAGCCTGGCCATGGCCGTGCCGATGCCGGGTAGTTTGGCGGCTTGGTCGGCGATGACCTGGTTGTCCCTCGCGCGCTGCTCGCACCACTTGGCGAACTTCTCGCGTTCGCGGGTGGTCAGGGTGATCATTGGACGCCGCTCCTTTCGTGACTGTCAACGAGCGCCCAGAGCGCCGGTCGCTGGTCGTCGACCTTTACGATCCGCCCCGCTTTTTTCAGGCGGTACAGGGTGCTGGACACGTTGCGACGCGGCATGGCCAGCCACTCGGCCAGCTCATGGGCGGTCTTGCCGCCCGAGCGCGATCGCCGCAGCAGGCGCAGGATGCCGGCCGAGGCGGTCATGCGATGATGAAGCCCATGTCACGAAGCTCCGCGGCGGTCAGCGACTCAACACCCTCCGGCCACTGGAACTGCACCAGCTCGGCGGGCTGCTCGCAATTGCAACCGCCGAGGTGCAGGAACCATCCGTCGCCGTCGTGATGCGCCATGGGCACCAGCACCAGGCCGCAGGTGGTGCAGCAGAGTTTGAGCGGCGGCCATTTGCGCGTGTGTGGTCCGGTGGAGGTCATTTCGCACAGCCGGCAACGCTCGCCGGTCTCCACGCCAGCTATGCGCACTATAACGCCGTGGCGGCACTCTTCGTGGCTCATCAGATCTCCTTCTTCTCGGCCTCGTACTCCAGCCCATTTCCCCTCGGGTGCAGCGGCACGGATTGCCGCTCCCCGTCGAAGCGCACATACACGTAGGCCGTTGCCCGCGTGATTGTGCCGTGACGCACCCCCTTGCTGGTCTTCCACGCAACCCTGCCGCCGCGCTTCGCAGGAACTCCATAGTATCTTCGGATGTAGCCCATGCTCATCACGCACCGCCCGTCTTGGTTTTCTCCAGACGGATGTGCAGTCTTTCACGGTTCCACCAGACGCAGCCGCGGCAATGCGGGGCCATCTGGCGCAGCCGGGCTTCGGCCTGTGATTCGGTCGGGGGGGTGGCCTGGCCGTCGGGCTCCAGCCGTGCCTTGGCTTCGCGGATGATTGCGCCGACCGCTTCCAATGGCGTGTCGCGCGTCAGGCAATGCAGAATCAGGCGCGCCAGGTCTTCAGCTTCGGCCAGCTGCGCGCGCAGGTCGTTGTCCTGGGCCGGCGACGCGCTCGGGTGCCCTGGTTGCCCTTCGGGATTGTCGGCAAAAATATAGGCGCGCATCCAGGCCATTGCTTTTTCGCGGCCCAGCCTGCTGCCCCGCCGCGCGCGCTCTTCGTCGAAAAGTGCACCGCGCAGCGCGGTGGACACCGACCAGTCGGGGTATTGCTCCAGCAG
>Ga0272442_10001775_pt1 | contig 32087 bp, 25 predicted proteins | sample SSMForm2O_FD_200262 | JGI IMG/M metagenome (GOLD analysis project Ga0272442, IMG submission 200262) | Marine sediment archaeal communities from Little Sippewissett salt marsh, Falmouth, MA, United States - SSM-Form-2O | ecosystem: Environmental > Aquatic > Marine > Wetlands > Sediment ... | reverse complement strand
AGAGGTGGAGGCGTTGTATGTTTGGAGGGAACAATCACCAACTGCATCATATGGGATAATTTGCCGGAACAGATTTACTCGGTTGAAAGCGTTAGTTATAGCGACATCCAGGGCGGATGGCCGGGTGAAGGTAATATCGATACTGACCCTTGTTTTGCCTTCGCCGACGATTACCACCTTATGCCGGATTCCGACTGTATCGATGCGGGAACGAGTGCCCCTGCCGGTGGACTGCCTGCTAAAGATATTGATGGAAATCCACGTGTTCTGGATGGAGACGGTGATGGAAATGCTGTCGTTGATATGGGTGCATATGAGTTTAATAGTCAAAAGCCAACAATTGCGGTTTCTTCGGACAGATTTTTCTACCGCGATGATTGGCCCGAAATTGCCTCACAGACTTTATCAATAAGAAATTGCGGCGGCGGAACGCTCAACTGGGAAATCGCCGAGGATTGTGAATGGTTACACGTATCACCGATAAGCGGGACATCAATCGGAAATATCAACGAAGTTACTTTAACAGTTGACGCGAGTGATTTAGAAACTGGTTTATATAGCTGCACTTTAACAGTGGCAGATTCCAATGTATCCAACAACCCGGTAACAGTTCAGGTTGAGTTGGATTTAGGAGCAATATTACAGGTTCCGGGACAGTTCGATACTATTCAGGCGGCCGTTGATGCAGCCAATGATTACGATATCGTACTGGTGGCTGATGGTATTTATACAGGCGATGGCAATCGTGATATTATAGTAGACAGAAAAGGTATTACTATTCGCAGCGAGAACGGCCCGGAAAACTGCATTATCGATTGTAATGCTATGTTGAACGAATACCACTGTGGCTTTAACTTCTCCAATAATCAGGATATTAATTCCGTTATTGATGGCTTTACAATCATCAATGGTTACACCACGGATCGCAGCGGTGGGATAGACTGTCGAAACAGTGCCTTAACTATCTCCAACTGCAACATCAGTGGCAACACGACGTTTTGGAGCCACAGATATAGTGGAGGCATTTCGGTTATGGATGGTATCTATTTGATTAACAACTGCATGATTAGCAATAACTCGTCTGTAAATGGAGACGGTGGTGGTATTGTCTGCAATCGTGCCGAAGTAACAATCTCCGACTGCAACATCAGCGGCAACAACTCATTTGGACGCTCCGGCAAAGGTGGCGGAATCTGCGTCATGGATGGTATCTATTCCATTTACAACAGTACAATCACTGGCAACGAGGCTACTTTTGGTGGCGGCATTTCTACTTATGAAAGTATCTATCTGATTAACAATTGTATGATTAGCAACAATTCGGCAGACAAAGGCGGTGGTGTGTATTGTTATTCGGAAGGTTACGATTATGATAACAACTCTATGATTTCCAACAGCATGCTCGCTGGAAATTCGGTTAATAATTTCGGCGGCGGTATCTGTTGTGATGGAATGAGTCCTGCAATTAGAAATTGCATGATCACCGGAAACAGTTCGCTCGATAGGGGTGGAGGTATCCGGTGTTATAGAAGCAGCCCGACAATTACAAACTGTACACTTGCTGACAATTTAGCCCCTAAAGGTAGTGCTTTAACCTGTGAATCCTCGCGTCCTACGAGCAATTTTGAGTTAAGCAACTGTATTGTTTGTGATGAGATATTTAAAGATGACAACTCGACAATTACCGCCAGCTATAGCAACGTTCAAGGCGGCTGGGAGGGTGAGGGTAATATCGATGCCGACCCCTGTTTCGTCGACCCTGGTTTCTGGGATGCCAATGGTACGCCGGAGGATGCCAATGATGATTTCTGGATTGAGGGTGATTATCACCTGCTCCCCGGTTCGCTTTGTATTGATGCCGGCGACCCGTGTTACGTCCCTGAACCAAATGAAACCGACCTCGATGGCAATCCGCGCGTAATTAACGGCCGAATCGATATGGGTGCTTACGAGTTCATTCCGCCGATAGAAGCAGCGATGAAATTAACGCCGCGAAGAATTATCCGCCACAGCCGAAAGAAATTCATAATGGTGTGGTTACGTTTGCCGGAAGATATAACCAAAGACCAGATAGATAGTAATGAGCCGCTGTTACTTTATCCCGGCGGCATTGAAGCCCAACTCCAGCATATTTTCGAGCACGGCAAAAAAGGCGATAAGCGTGTGACCATTTTAGCCTTCTTCGACAAGTCGGAACTGACCGAAGCCGTCCCTGATAATGGACAGGTGCAATTAGAAGTTGTCGGCTATTTAACTACCAGCCAACAATTTTACGGCTCAAGTTTCCTAACTATCCTTGACCGCCAACAGCCCCGAAGATGGCGATGGCGCCGACCACGTTGATTAGAAGAGGCAGAGAATAAAACCGGTGCGGGGGCGTAGCCCGGCCGTCATAATATTTTTATCATAATTTTTGAAAGGGCAGAAAAATGGGGATAAAAGCGAAGATTTCGGCGGTTGTTTTTGTGATTCTGGCTTTAAGCTGCAACAGCCTTCAGGCTACACTCATAACAATCGAAATTGCCGCTGAAATAGCGGAAGTATATGATATCAGTGGGCTGCTTGAGGGAAACGTCAATGTAGGGGATACAATTACAGGCAGTTATACGTATGACTCAACCACGCCTGACAGCAATCCATTGGAGACTGTAGGGGATTACTGGCATTTCAGCTCGCCTTATGGGATAAGCCTGAGTGTGGGTGGGTTTGTTTTTCAGACCGACCCGGATAATGTCAATTTCCTGGTGTCAGTAGGAAATAACCATCTTGGGGATGACAACTATCTGCTGCGGAGCTACTATAATCTGCCGCTTTCAAATGGTGTTTGGGTTGAGCACATTTCGTGGCATCTCGTTGATTATTCCGCCACAGCCCTTTCCAGTACTGACCTTCCAACAACGCCGCCGGTTCTTGAAGATTGGGAGTCGATTGGGGGAATAACAATAAGATACGGCCCTAAGGGTTCTTCGATGATAAGAGCACATGTAGATTCTGCGGTACCTGAGCCGGGGACGGTTTTTCTGCTTGGTTTAGGCAGCCTGACGTTGATTAGAAGACGCAAGTTCGCGGCCGGCCGCTCGTGAATCGAGATTCATGGTTTGTGGCCCGGATGGGAGAAGAATTAACAGGCAGATACTTTTGGTTATGCTTTCGTGCTGCGCATAGTGAGCGGGCGGTATGTTCATATTGGGTCAGGACGAGGATGTCGTAATCGCTTGTTTTATGTATTAAGAGGCGGCCTCTTCCCTGGGAGTGCGGGCCGTCTTTGAAGTCTCCGCGGGCATAGCTGCCGAAGAGGATTACCATTTGTACGTCGCGAGCAAGCGAGCGGATTTTTTTCGGCGATAAGTATAACTTCATCGGCCTTAGCCTGCGGCAGATGTGCTAATGATTTCTTCGTAGATGTGATACTATAGCATTTTAAGACAAAGCTACAAGGCTTCACTTAAAAGCCGCCAAAAGACATAAAAACAGGGCTGGAACTTGCCTTCCTCGCTTTCTGCTCATTCTCTCCTCGCGCCAGCGTTTTTTTTATCATCTCTAACGCCGTTTTATCGAGCTAAAACAGCCTATCCGATTCTTTCCCGAATTTGCCTGCCAGCAGCGCATTTCGTATACTTTTCCTGGTTCAGAAGGGAAAAAAACACATTTCAGAAGTACTTTGAAGGCAACAGTATGCATCTTCCATCATAAACCACCGACGAAGAAGACAAAAAAAGGAATTTCAAAGTAACATTAAGTTTGTGTACGATTTTGATGTTGGCACCTGCCACCACGTAAAAATCAGAAATCATAAAAGATTTCCAAGCTGTTTACTGATACAGGTTCAGAGCTTAAGAACGGTTCTGCATATCTGGCATTAATACACTGGCCGAAATACGCAGCTATTACCTCTATTTTTTTAGAAAGATTTATCGGATTTGCTTTGGAAGTGTTTTTCAATTGACTTTTGTAGGCTTTGACAGCAGCAAGCTTCTTTTCCCAGAAAGCAGTTATATCGACAATAAAAGAGGGTTTTCGATATTCAAGCCTGTGCGGCGAATAGTAAAAGTAAAGCCTTGGGGTCCAGTGGGGTTCTCCGTGCATATCTGTTTTGTGAAATTTTGCTTCAAATCGTGCTGCTTCAATAAGGTTTGCGGCAGCTCTGTGGTCAGGGTGCCAATCCGGCATGGCGGGGCCAAAGAGCACGGCTGGTTTATTTGCTCTTATGATTTGAGCCAAACATCTTCTATGTTCCAATGTTGTCTCCAGATATCGGTTAGGCATATCCAGGCAAATTCTTTTGTTTATGCCAAGTATCTTGTTTGCTTTGTCGGTTTCTGTTGCTCTAATTTCCCTTGAGCCGAAGGGGGTAGGTTCACCATCTGTCAAATCTACGATAATAACATTCCAGTTGGTGCTAATCATTTTAGCGATTGTGCCACCCATCGCCAGTTCAGCATCATCCGGATGGGGGGCTATGATTAAGGCTGTTTTCATAAAATTTCGGATTATCCTGTTAGGTTAAGAGATTTCTAAGTGCTTTTTGAGGGAAAAGACCAAAGAAAAACTCTCTATAGTTTGTGACCTTGGTGGACAGTTTGTTCTTTTGCAACAATTCAGCTTTCCTGGTTAAGTCCTCTCGCGACCGCCCCGTATATTTGAGCAATTCTTTGTTTACGTCTGAAATTGATTTACAAGAGAGTTTTCTTTCTACGGTAGATAGATTTGGATTTTTTGAGGCTTCAATTATTTTCTTTTTTTTTCTAACAAGGGATCTAACCGGGTTTTTGTTGAGTAAGGAATTTTCAATAAATTTTTCAGGGTTGAAATTTAGTTTCCTGAGTTGTGATTTAAACTCAGCAGATGTACTGCAAAAACTATGGTTGTATTCTTCTGGCGACAGAGTTAGAGTAGCTGTGGCTATCCCGAAATAGAGATTTTTTATTTTGTAATATTTCTCAATAATATAGTTTGTTATTGTTTCATAAATTCCACCCCCAATACCATGAATGAACCAATCGGTAAGATACAGGCGAACAAATAAAGTAAGACTAATTGCTTTTGGTCGTAAATAATAACCATGTTTTGCCATTATTTTTTTGAATTGTTGAGCCTTGTCATCAAAAGTTGACGAGTCCAGGACACCTAAAATAACAAAAGACGTTCCAAATTTAATATTTTTTTTATTATCAGTAGTCACATAAAGTGAAAAACGCTCACCTGAAGATGAAACCAACCAGAAGGGAAGTTCAATAATTCCATTCTTATCATCAATTTTCAACGGCCGGATAGTTTGGGCAGGATTGATTTTTCTTGTTCTTATCTGTTCGGAAATTCCTTTATTGTAGATGTTTGCAAAATTCACCGAATTGGTAAATATTGAGATTGCAAATTCAATAAAACATCTACTTTCCGACATTTGTGAGATTGGCAGATATAACAAATCAATGCCGAGAGCAGAATTCAACACTGCCTGAAATTGGGTTATAAGGTCAGCCACATTTTTGAAAGAAGCAAGATTATTAAAATTTAATACTGAATTTTGTGTCCACACGTTGTAGCAAAACCGTTTTTCTTTTGCCGGGATTGAGTCGATGAAAAACTTCACATGTTTCACATTAGGCAGGGCCCTGAATTCCAGAGGTATGTTGTGTTGACTCTGTTCAAGGTTTGTCTTTTTAAAATTTAAATGATTGTCACCTGTATATACAGGTGATGTCAACGCCGTATCGCATACGTCGTGGTCAAGTACAAGGTGTACACCACAGCCATTGACTTGTACTGCAAAATTATTTGTAATAAAGTTTTTAACCAAAATACCACAATGATGCCAGATAGCCTGATGACCTGTAACTACGACGTTTTGACACCCTTTCGGATATCGACTTTTAACACCAATTTTCTGTGTGTAACTATCAGCAATATTTAGAAGGTTTTCACGATATTTGCTTGACTCAGGCAACGTTTTCAGAGCACGTTTATTCTTATTGAGCAAATCCGGCCACTGTGAGAACTCAGGACTCACAAATATCGAATTTTTCTCTTTCGGAACAGCTAATCTTTGCAGTGTTTTTGCAATCATTTAATGCAAGTTCTCTCTGAATTATGCTCATGTAATATTCTTTTCTGAATTTTGGTATCTCAAGCGTCCCAGCAAAGTTTCTCTTTGGATCATGATAAATTAATGGTACAGGTATTTCACGAATTCTTAGATTGGCTCTAACCGCCTGAATCCACAATTGAAGGGGCAGGCCATATCCTTTTTCCGTAAGATTTAGACGGTTGAGAGATTTTACCCTGTAGGCTTTAAAACCACAGAAAGAATCGGAAAGATTTATGCCAAGAATATTATTTAATAAATAAGTTATTTGTCTATTTATGGCCACTCGTTCAGGGGGAGGTTTTGCCGAGCCTAAATTTTCCATGTAAAGATATCGTGAGCCGCTTATAATATCTGCATCATTTTTTTCTATTTCTTTGAGAAAATGTAATATCCGAGATGGTTGGTGTTGATGGTCACAGTCCATTGTTATAATCCACTCAAAACCATTTGTTTGTCCGAAATCAAAAGCATCTATCAGGCTCTGTCCATAACCTTTATTTATTTGATGACATATAACGTTAATAAAACCGTATTTTTTCAGCAAGTAACCTGTACCATCATTACTACCATCATCTACAACCAAGATATTAACCGCATATTGGTGAACTGCTGACAAAATATCGTCAACAAAGCCGGCCTCGTTAAAAATTGGTATTGCAATCAAGGTATCATCTGAGCATTTCGAGCTAATCGTCGTTCTGTTCTTTTCCATAGTGCTCGTCCCTTTCGCCGCCGCTGGATTCTGCCTCTTCCATTGCTTTTATACTTACATCTCGAAGGTCAGCAAAATCCTCACTTTCCATAATAACCGGAGTAACAAACAAATATGTCGTTTTGTATTGTTTCTCTATATCTGTATTTTTGAACACCGATCCAAGTATTGGAATATCTCCAAGCAGTGGAACCTTGTCTACATTTTCACTTTCATCAGTCGTCTGCAAGCCGCCAACTACTATCGTATAACCATCCGGTACGGTCGCTTCGCTTTGTATGCTTGTAGTATTTCTTGGCGGTGGCACTGATGGGAGTGTGGGTTTGATACCAAATGAGTTTAAGGTTATTTGATATTCCACTCGCAAGTAATCATTTTCACTGATATGAGGTGTAATAGCAAATTGAGTACCAGCCTCAACAAAACCTCCGAACGAGGTTGTGGTGGTGGTCTCCCCCTGATTGACCTGTGTAGTAGGCTCTTCAGCAATGCTGTTTATAAAACCCACCGCGTTGTCATTAACCAAAATTCTTGGTACAGAGGTAATCCTGGCACGGCCATCCTGTTTGAGAGTCTGCAGGATAATTTTAACTTTATCCGGTTGAAGCACAGCCGCCGTTCCACCAGGGCTTACAGTAATATCACGAGCGCCGGTAGTCGGATCAAGACTGGTAGATAGTCCGAAGTCGGTAAATGCAAGGACATCTGCTGATACATGACTTAACTCTACACCCAGATTTAGATTATCAGTATTAGTTATTTCAACTATCATAGCCTCAATTAAAACCTGCCTGCGTCTCACATCGAGTTCTTTTATTAGCTTTTCCAACTCACGATGTTGTCTTGCTGTAGCCTGGACAACGATAGAGTTGGTGGATTTGCTTACAGAAACTTTAGCCTCTATCTGGGGCACAAATTCCCGGCTTTGACTGGTATCGGATGAACTTGGTGCTTCAGAATTGCTTTCAGGTCTATCTGTAAATTTAATTTGTGAGGCATTCTCTTCTTTCTGTGTGTCGGTTTGAATAAGTTCCGATATTGTTTTGGCAACTTCTTCGACATCGGCATTTTCGAGTTTATATATTTTTATCATGCCAGTTTCATAAGCACTGGGTTCGTCGAGCTTTTCAACTATACTGCTCATTATCCGGTGGGCTGACGGTGGTCCGGTCAGGAGAATAGAATTTGTTTTCTCGATAAGAGTAAGTCCTTGGTTTTTCTCGTTTCTCCTTGAGCCGGTATTTCTACTCATTGAACCAGTGCTTCTCATATCAAGATTGAGTATTTTTTCAAGACCGGTGAAAATCTCAGTTGCGTCCACATAAGTCAACTGATAATTCTTTGTGACAGGTTCAACATATATATCGAGCTTTTGAACAAATTTTTTGACTTTTTCCAGGTCGGTTCTAAATGCCTTGACGATTAATTGATTTGTCCTTCCAATCGCCTGTACATATACTTTTGATTGTGGACTTAGGAGGTTATCAGTTGCAGACATTTGCACATCGGTAATTTTCATATTTGAACCAATTGTTGGTGACATCTCCCCGCCTGTCTTTGTGCTTTGATTTTCGGACTTATCTTCTGCAAATAACTGCTTCAGTGTTTCAGCCAACATTTCAGAATCGGCATATTTTAAATCGAAGACTTCAAACATCATGTTGTCACTATAGATATCAAGCACACTCACGAGGTTTTTCACTTTTTCAATATCTGCACTTATGCCTACAACAACAAGTTGATTAGCATGGTTCACTGCATAAATCTGAATTTGATCCTCAGGCGTACTTACACTTTCAATATCCGAAGCATGCTCTTTTGTATCGTCTTTATCGTTTATCTTGGCAAGACTTTTGTTTCTGGCGTTTTGTTTTCGGCTTGAAAAAACGGACCGCAGAATTTCGGCAAGTTTTTCACAATCTACATACTTGAGGTTTATTACTTCAACTATAATGTTTTCAGAAGGAGTATCAAGTTTTTCTATAACAATAGCTATGAACTCTAAATTTGCATCGGTCTCGTACAGTACAATGGTATTAGTTTCTTTGTGAACAACACTTTTTCCAAGTTTTGTCATGAAAGGTTTTATGGCCGCATCCACCGATGTAGCAGCTGCAAATTCCAAGGTAAACACTTTTTTGGCAAGACCGTGGTGTCGCATATACTCTTCGTAGGTCATAACAGTGATGACGTCACCTTCACGGTAATAAACAAAGCCGGCCATAGTCACAACAGTATCAAGCAGCTGACTTACTGAAACATTTTTGGCCCATAGGCTTATCTTGGCTTTACTCACATTAACAGTTGGAAATATACTCCAGCCTGTCGCGTCGCTTATTATCTGAAACACCATCGAAATATCGTTATTATTAAACTCAATTTGAGGAATAATTGGCCCAAAGTCCGATTTACTACGAGATATTGTAATCTCCGCACTGTCAGAACCGAACGGATCAAAACTAACACCTGTGTCAGTTTCAGATGCAACAAAAGAAGTGCGTATTACTAAAAACGATAATACAATCATAAATGCTTTTATCTTTATAATCCTTATTGTCATAAGTAGCTCTTACAGATATAAAATTACTTTGTGGTCTATAATCGAAATCTCCACACTTTTATTTTGCCTGTTGATATTCAATACGGTGAAAAGATCGTTTATAGAATCTCCGACACTACATCTTTTAAGTCCAATACCTTGTATATTAATATAGGCCACTGGCTGACCGTCCATCTCCATTACGCATTGTAGTTTGACTTGAGCTTTTATTCTCTCTATAGTCTTATTGGCTAAAGGTTTGGTCCGCAGACCGGTAGCAGCTTCAAACAAACCCGTCCTAAAGATATTGACAATTCCGTTTGTATGCTTAATCTCTGTCTGTAATACATCGGGCAGCTTGCTTGCAACGTTTGGATCCGAAATGGGATTGACCTTACAATCGTGATTTCGTAAGGTAATAGGAACTGCTATTCGGAGTGCCGTTGTGCACAACAGGATTAAAACACATATAACAAGCGTAATATGTATTGTACGCCACAAACCGAAACGCTTTATAATCTTGTCAAATTGATTTCTCGCCATATCTTCCAACTATGTTTTAGATTCAGAGACAACTTTAGTGATTATCATAGAAACATAGAGGTTGTCCCTGGATTCCTGTGCTTTAAGGTCGAACTGTTCAATTCTTATGGGGTTTGAATGTTTCTCTATCGCTTCGATAAAGCCCAAAAAATCTCTTACATGTCCTTCCATTTCAATCCTGACAGAAAGTCGTTTGTAAAAGTTCTCATTGGCAAGAGGGAGTATTTTCACGGTTTTGATTTTAACATTTAGTTTTGAGTAAATATCACTTAGCTGGCGTGTGAAGGCAGAAATTTGTTGCTGTTCAGTGCCTGACGTCGCTATAAGTGGTTCAATCTCTGAATAGATTTTATTTATCCTGTCCTTGACTAAAAGGTCACTTTTCATCTTGGTCAAGGTAATCTGCAAATAATGTAGATCTCGAGTAAGATTCTTGTGTTGCTTGAGCTGGGGGTCAATGACTATAGTAAATACGAATAATCCCACCAGGACTGCCAGAGTAATCATACCCAGTATTTTTTCACGTCTCTTGGCTTGTTTAAATTCCATCAGTTACTCCTAACCAAACAGTCAGCCTTGAATTCTACGATACTACCACCTGGTCTTGGAATTTGCTGGGCATTTATAATCTGGATGGAGTTCAGCAGTTCTGTTTCTTTCATCACGTCAGAATATTCGAAGGCATTTGAAAGTGATTTGGCCTGACCTTTAATATTAATAGTTGCCTCGTCAGTCCGTGATCTAAATTTCAGTTCACTTATCGAGATAAATTTTGGACTGTATTCATAAAGTTCAGTAAATATACGGCTGATTTGCTCACGATTTGATAATTGCTTTTGAATGGCCTTGACACACTGGCGCTTACTTTCAACGCTTGTTGCGATATGTTCAATAGGCGCAATCTGTGCTTTTATTTTGTGACATGCCCGGACAACTCGCCAGTTCATTACAACAAAGTTCAGCCACAACGATAAAACCAAAAACATCAAAAGCACACCGGTTGTCACGTAGTTAATAAGTAGTTTCTTTTGCTGTGCTTTTTTTAATATTTTCTTTGGCAGAAGATTCAAATATTTAAATCCAGGCTCTTTAATGCCTCTTAGAAGTCCATTTGCCACAATAGTGTCGTAGTGCAACTTATCAATTTGACATTCAGTTTTTTCTTCCCAAAAGACAAGATCAGGATATTGTAGAACATTCGTTTTGCTGATGTTTTCATTGGAATCCATGTTTAGCAATTTTTGAATTTCTCTGATATCTTCTTTTGAAGCGACAATTCTTACAACAATCTGTCCTTGTGCCAAGCCAGACAATTCATGCTTGAGGTAGAAAACTTCATTAGCAAGTTGTTCTTTAACCCGTTTATTCTCGCTGTCTAAGAAGTTAGTTTCTTCTATTGTTCTGAGACTTCCATCCATGCTGGTTAATATTGTGTAACGGCTATTTTCAAACAAGATATTGATAGCTGGGCCTGTATTTTTTTCATTTGCATTAAACCAACTGTTTAGGGCCGAAGAATCAACCATAACTTTGCCAGGTTGTATACCAATTGCTCTATAAGGTTCTAAAATATCTTCTACAGCGGTAACTTTCAGGATATACACAAGCACACTGGAGAGACTGTCCCGACACTTAATAAGTGTACAGCCGTAAACTATCTCCTCCAGAGGGATTGGTACAAGAGAAGCAAGTTCGAATTCCAGCATCCTGGAAGCTTCATTGAGGTTATCTGCCGGTAATTCGAGAGATTTGGTTATACAGTAGCTATTCGGAACCGAAATTAACCAGTTTTTGACTACAATTTTCTTTTTATCAATTGCCTGTTTTAGCCTCTCAGATGTTTCAAAGTATATACATGAAGTAGAATCCCCTGATTTTGTACAAAATATTGCATGGCCTTCAGGTGTGAGTCTAAGCGAAGCCCATTCAGTTTTAATCCTGTCAAATTTCATTACAATAGTCTCTCGAGAGTTAGAATCTGTGGTTTGTTATCTGTTATTTTGACAGTTGCCATCAAAAAGCAACTATAATTTTCTATCTTTGAGTATGAGAAAACCCTGAAAGTATCTGAAGTAAAACAGCAATACTGCTGCAAAAGTTCGGCCTGCAGTTCCGTCAATCCTTCAATCTGTAAAATAACTCCGGCGTTTTCAATGCACACATCATCATCAGTTCCACTCCTTCCATCTGACCCGGAACGGTAAAGCAAAATTGTATTTACAGACTCCTGTTCGAGACCTGGCAATGCTGAAAGTATTTCCCCTGACACTGTGTTAATGTTTACCTTTCCGTCACCATAGACTGTAAACAAATTGACAAGACTCGAGCTGTCAGTGATGATGCTGTTAAATAAGTATTGGATATCTTCAAAACTTTTGATTTCCCGATTGGATTCTTCATTTAAAATACTGCCAAGATAATTATCATATGTAATGTCCTTGACAAACATCAACTCTTTGAGGCAAATAAAAGGTGCGTTTTTACACACATACGGCGGCTCAAGATATTCATAAAAGTCCGTCTCAGCACCATCCGGATTTGTGTCGCTGTCAGGGTCTGTCCAGTCGAGAATACTGGCTCGTTGCTGTCTGCTTATGCAACCTGAGTTTTCCCAGGTTGCAGAGTCTGATTTGTTTAAATCCAAGTAGCTTAACTCGTCCTTTATACCATAGACGAGCAATAAGCGCTGATCCGGTTGCGTTTTTAGCCCCTCGAAGAGCTTTTCCTTGTCGCTTGTGGTGCTGAACCAACACATACGAGCGGTACTTTCAGCAGTAAGCTCCTGCTGAGTTAAAAGCGCCCGACAGCGCTCCAAACCAGCTAGTGCCAAATAATAAGTTTTTGTTCTTTCGGAGCTTGCATGCGCTAGTTTAATCTCAATACGAGTTCTGTAAGCCAGACTAATAGCAATAATAGTCAGACTCGATACAACTATAAGCACAAAAACCAATACACTTGCTCTCCGGTAAAAGGGTATTATTATGGGTGTTAAATATGATTTTTCCACTTTTACCTTCTCGGTATTTTTGTCATATCCAAAAAACGACCGTTATCTTAGCGAAGTAGAGGTGCAAATTGTTGATATGACTGATTGAAGTGTATTTGTAGCACTTTTTTTGGTAAAATGTGTAGAGTCACGGCGTATTACGGCGGTAGATGACTTTGGCAAGGAATTGTTATAGTTGTTTGGAAATCATGTTCTTCTTGATTATTATTCTGAGGCCACTTCAACTGTATTTTGACTGTTTTGGGAGGGGTTGTTTTGCATTCCAGATTGCCTTTCCAAGAATCAGGTGCGAAATCTGAGTTTGGATCAAGTGCCCAGACATTGAATTTGGACAACCCATGTAATATAACCTCTTCATTCTGAGTGAACAGGGTTTTTTCGCCTGAACAAATCTGTTCAGCTCTTACAAGGATTCTTTGTTCAGTCTGAGAGTTATTTGAAAATTTATAACTAACTCTGGCACTATGAGAAAATCTTGAACTGGTATTCCAGGCGGGATTTAACGTGTAAAAACTCAGCTGTATAGTTCCATCGGACAAAGAAGAAAGGCTAAAAGGTATTAACTGCTCATCTTCACTGCCTTTAGGAAAATAAAGACAGGCGAGTTCTTGACGCATGGTCTCAATAACCAGACGGGATTGTTGATAAATTGGCCGATGATTTTCAATCTTTGAGCAAAGCAGGTGGGCCTGGCTAAAGGCTGCTCTTATTCCTAAGACCAGTATAGAAGTTATCAGCATGACAAGTAAAATTTCAATCAGTGTGAAACCAGACTGTCCCGCTTTGGGGATTGTATTTAGCTTTTTCACGATGTTATTATTTAATTACCCTCAAAATTAGATGGTACACAAACAAGTGAAAACAGTTCATATTGCTGCTGTCTTTGTTGTTGTAACCAACTTACCTGCACACAAACTGCTGCCAGATTGTCAATTTCAGTTGGGGCGATTTGGACCTGCCAGGAAAACCGCCCCTCGCTGCCCTGTGTTGTTTGATAGGTAAGAGTTCGTTTGAGCATTGTCTCTGAAAGTAGGTTTTCCGCCAGCAGAACCGATTTTGTCAACATCATGCTCTGGCTATCAGCCGTTGAGCATTGACTTAACACACCAAATACGGCAAGCATAGAAGTGCTTAATATAGCAAGAGTTACAATTATCTCCACCATCGTAAACGCAGAAATATTCTTCATTACGCGATTTAGTTTGTATGAACTTATCTTATATTCCTGTTTCTTCAATCTGAACACTTTTCGCATTTATTCTTACTGTTTCCATTAAATCTTTCGTCGAAAGAGAAAGCTGGGCCTTAGGCCAGGGCTTTCTCGGGTCAAACACCAAAAAAAACTCTTCGCCATTTAGACCAAAACCCTCTATATCGAAAATATGAATTTTCTTGTTGATGTACCTAATAGAGCCTAAAAAAGCCTCTATAAGTTCATAACCCTCATTCGAGCCAGTTTGCTCAAGATAATAGCTTTTGTTTTTTGTGTTAATGACAAATTTAACCGGCCTGCAACTATTTTGAGCTAAATCAATTGCGTACCTTATGGTCTGGGCTACATCGCGGCTTTGCTCCCTGATTCGTAGGCTGTCATTGCTTCTGCTGGCAAATGGGACGATGACGGTGACCATTGCTGAAATAATTGCCAGTACAACGATTAGCTCAAAAAGCGTAAAGCCGTTGTCTGAAGCTAAGTCCTTTATTTTTATCATCTTATACTAAATCCGCGCAAAGTATTTCCACGATATATATGAAGCGTAACTGTTTTAAAGTATGTTGATATTAGGGTTAAAACTTTGTAAAAAAGTGGCGAATTTTTTAACAAAAAAGCAATTTTTGAAAAAAAACAAAAAAATTGAAAAAAAACGCAAAAATGCGTAAAAAAAACGTGCCTTCTCTGTAAAAATTAAAAAAATCAGGGCCGGGGTGCGGAGGGAGGAAATGTTGAGCGAAATTCCCCAGCCCTGATATATCTATGAAGGCCTCGCGCCGCCCGTTTATAAGCCACTCCGTCAACTGTGGGCGGTGCATAATAGCCTTTACACTTCTAACCAAAATACTTACCTTAATATATAATGCAGTGCGCCACCCGGACACATTTGGGTGCCGGCGGAGAAGGTGGCGCACTGCGGAGGACTCTTACCACTTATAAAAAAATCTACCATATCAATTCACTTCGTCTCTCTATATAACCGCCGACGCCCCAAAGCAAAAAAGAGCACCGCCGCAATCACGCTCGCCCCAGGTCTACCAAAACCCTCGAAGAACACACATTAAGAGCGCTGGAAAGTGCATAAACTGACATGTACCGCCAGCATACGTTCAGGTAAGCCTAATAACGCAGCAAAGCGGTATTTTATGAGTTGATTTCTCTCAACCTGCCCCGAATATACCGTTATTATTATGGCTGTCAACAGAAAAAATGGATTATCCGGTTTTTTCTTTACTTTAACTTCATAATTAGCTATACTTCGAAAACTAGGAAAACTAAAAACTAGGGACAGCTTCTCATTTTTCAAACCATATAATACCTACCCCCGCACTTGCCGTCAAAAGGAAAAAAGCCAGCCGCAAAAAACCACGACTGGCTTCGGAGGAGGGTGATGACTTTAATTATCAAAATACTTATACCATGTGTACTATTCAGTACCGACTATTCACAAATCAGGAGCCCCCAATGCCCCTTTGAGGATTATTACTCCTCCGCAATCTTTTTTCGCTAAAATTAAAGACCTATTGTAATGGTCTGTATAGCTTTCCTATCAACTTTTTTCCTTAACAATTTATTATAAATTTTACTTAAATTCTTAACAAGTAGGAAAATCCTACTTTTCGGCCTTCACTGGATTAATAACTTTTATGGTATCTGTCCCTTCGAATCTGGTCCCATCGACAAGCCGGCCGGTTAAGGTCAGTCCAACATCACCCAGCTTATTTAGTTCAGCGAGCATTTGCTGCACCTCTGAACGGTTGAACACGGCAATCGCTACTTGCCTTCGGCTCCGCGACCATACCCACTTAGCTTTAATTGTATCCTCAAGAAAAACGCTGGCCGAATCAATATCAGCAACGTCGTAACACTCGCCGAGTCTAATGAGGCAGATAACCGGCCAACCTTCACTTGCCAGATTGAGAGTCATGGGGCATATGTTAATGTTAGCTGGTATACTGATAGGCAGATACAGAAATCTTTTAATAATTACCTCTGCCTCTTTGCCATCGCTCGGAGGCGCTCCAGGCGTTCCAGGTGGAGAACCCTTGGGTGGCAGCAACCACAAGTTCATTCGCGGATTCTCGCATTCGGCTGTAGGGATATCATCTCCGGTATATGTCCACTTCTTAATCAGGTTATCAGGATCGTCTAATGGATAGCTCCCATAGTAACTCTTAAAATCTATCCTGCAGCGGGTCCAGGTTATTTCATGAGTCGTTGATTTATGCTCATCTATGTAAAAACGATACCTGTTTCCAGGATTGTCCCAAGGCTGAACTACATACTGGGCATTATTAGGCTCACAGGGTTCCCACCATCTGGAAAGCTCAAAATCAATTTCGCGAGGCTTACCATTGTTGTCAGGCTCATCGAAGATAAATAATCCTAAAACGATATTGGGATCCAACAAATCCTCTCTGGCTTTGACTGTGAAAATGTAAGTTCCATAACCCAGATTCTCGTTGCCGACAACCTCGCTGCAGTACCAGTTTGGATCTTTATAAACAATATTCAGATGAAGATACCCATATTGGTCGACCCATACGTCATTTAGCTCATCGGTAAAGAGGTTCGGACCTACCCCCATCGGCCATTCACTCTGTAGAACCGACCAATTGTATTCTGAAAATTGTATCTTCCTTACACAATTATTCTCCACCAAACCCGGTCCCAATCTCAGGTTGTCTATATATATTGTTCCTGCTGTACCAGCCAGCTTATCGAAGACCAAGGCCTCTATGTGGTCTAGGGCTACTTCATTACAGGCTGAGACACAGAACGAGATAGTACGCCATTCGTTAGTCCGAACAGGCTCACAAATGGCATCAATCCATGGGTACTCCCACTGATTATCCCATATACCCATTATTGAAGGCATCGCGGATTCCGTCGCAATGTAAACGTCAGCATGTATGAAATCCACACCACTTAAATCAAAGGTAAAATCGTTCCAGTCGTGCCTAACCTCGATTTTGCGATCAGTTTCGTTAGTCCAATCTAGCTTGAGGACATAGTCTCCTTCGGTTGCTAAAGGCACACCGTTGACTCCACCCAGTACCGGCCATGTTACTGTCAAAGTCTGGTCTTTACCCGGATCCTTCGTGACCGTCAAACGATCCTTCTCCTCGTATTCATAACCGGCAAGCAAGGTAGCATCAAAGCAGACCGCAAAAGTCGACGCAGACAAAGCTAGTACCAAAACAACAAAAATTAGAAAAAATAATCTTCTTTCCATAATAAAAACCCTCCTAAATTTGGATTTACCATTTATACCTACTCAGCTACGCCGCTGAGCCTTATTCCCAATAGAATATCAAGTTTTTATTTTTCAACTCTCTCGCACCAATCTACGACCAAGTTGGTAAACCAAATGCATGCTGGCAAGGCACACTTTTCCTTTTCTGCCTGATTTAATTTTCACAGCTTTTCTTTAATTCCGCCGTTGAAACCTCCATGTTCTATTTTATATTTTCGCCAACATTAAAGTTTCACTTTTATAAAATATTTTCCTGAGAATTTCAACATAAATTTTACTTAAATCCTTAAAAATCAAAAAGTAGGAAATTCCTACTTTTTGCCTTACCAAACCCTACTTTTTAAGGTAGGAAAAACCTACTTTTGCCCTTATCAAACCCTACCATTTTCCTAAAATTTCCCTCAAACCCCCGTTTTTGACCAAAAAACCCACAAATCCCTCCACCCTCCCAAAATCTCCCACTTTCCGACCCCTCCCCACCGTCGAGCTGCCTGTAATTTAAAGTCCTTATTATACCATTTCTGTTTTGCCATACTGGACACTCCTTTCATTGCGGGCTATTATATCCTCCCGCCGAGTGTCCGTCATTCGTAGAGCACCTCACAACGCCCGCAACCGCCCATCCAAACCCACCAACAACCGCCAGCACCTGGAAACTCCTCACCACATCCACCCGCCCATCCAGACCAACCACCCATCCCGTCGTCACCCCCCCATCCCACCATGCATATATGGCTCATTATTAAAAAAATCTTGCTGCTGCTATACCGCGAAAACTTATTCTATCCTCAATATCCTGTATGTGAAAAACCTTCAAAAACACAAAAAAACATACCTCCACCAAACAACTCGCCTCAAATCCCACGCTGTTGTTGCCTTCTGCTCGGAAGCTTTTTTTTCAGTACGCCTGCGGCGTACTTACTGGAGGTTTCCTCGTTGCGGCCTCCGCCAACAACAGCTGATATCAGCAACCAGCGAGCCGACTTAGCCTAACCGTCACCCACCACCACGTTCACCTCTCCTCGCCACCGGCGATGAAACTCTCCACGCCTCGCCAACGGCGAGCAGTCAACCAACAGACCAGCCGCCCACGCCTGACGCCACGCTCATCAATCCTCGCCACAGGTGAGGAAACTCCCACCGCCCACGCCCGTTGCTGGCCATAGCCCATCCACCAACCAAAGCCAACCACCATCCGCTACCACTACCAGCCACCCACCCCCCAGACCGTTATCACCCACACGAACCTTACTTCTGAATTTTCTCTCTAACAAGAAAACCCCATCTCCTTCCTCTGGCGCTAACTTTTTCTATCCAATATATCCTCTCCTTCGTGCCTTTTTTTAAGTTTACCCCGACGTATTGTGTCGGGGTGCTCTTCGTGTTTAAAAATAATATTAAAATGAGTCAGCTTTTAACATAGTTGTATATGTCTTTATGCAACCTGTGCCCTAGGTACTGTGAACGATGGTAAGGGTTGCCGAGATTGCTTGCTTTCAGAGCAATCCCTTACTGAGTACACTAAAGCTGACTAAATTCTATCTCTGCCTCTTTTATTGTGTTTATTAGTGTTCATTAGTGGTTAATTACTTTCCTGTAAATCCTGTTATCCTGTCTTAAAATACAGTGTTAATCAGTGTTCATCTGTGGCTCAGTCAATCTTCCCTATTTTACCTATCTCCCCCATTTTAACATTTTATTAACCCTCCGATGTTGCCCCCTACCTTCTCACATCCACCGCGGCGCTTGTGCGGAGTCCTCAAGGCCCCCGCGGCACATAAGCGGAAAATTGTACTTCTTTTTGCATCTTTTTTTTCAATTTTTATTCTTTTTTTTCTTTTTTCCCTCTTTTCTTTGTCATTTTGTAACTTTTTTTTCGTTTTTTCGTTTTTTCTTTCAAAAAATCGTCTTTTTTTTCTACCCCACCATTGATTTTAGCCCAATATCAAGGGTGCCCTAAATCCCCCACACAAAACCACCCTTATTTTTAGCTCAAAAACAAGCCTCTCATTACCACTTAATATTAGCTCTTCTTATTGTATTTCCGGCCTCACTTATCTTCTTATTAGACCTGCTTATTCTCCTGCTGCCATTTTTCCCATGCCTCCCCACACCTGTCGTCGGCCATCCCGAACTTATTCACAGGACGGTCATAAAAATACCTTGTCAGAAAATATGCCCTGGCTGCTCTCAGCCGCGACAAACTTACCACCTTTCAGTACGGCTGTGGTTAACAACAATACGCCCAATAATTTCAGGATTAGGTTAGCTGCTGATTTCATATTCTGTGAGCCTTGTTTTTACTTTCGAGAGCCAAAAATATCCGTCTCAATACGGGTAGTGGCAAAAATGGCGAAAATCTTAGGTAGAAAATCTGAAGTTTTTTTGAGTGTTGTTTAACAGCTTTTATGACAAGAACTTACGGCCGAAAAAAACTTTTACAAAAATTCTTTTTTTGCCTTTTTACCCCCTTCTCGCATCAGGCAAGCCCCCCGGCAAACCGCCTGCTCTTAGGGAATTTTCGGGTGATACTCTCAGGGGCTTTTGGTTTAAGTAGTTTTTGCGAATTTGTATGGGAGTAAAACAGTTTTTTTCGGAAGAATCGCTACAATCTATTTTCATCCGCCAAATTGTGGTTTGTGACGTCGTCTTGGTTGCCTAAAACGCCGTCCGGCCCGGCAGAGATTATGTCATATATAAACTCGGAACTGGTCAACTCGCTTGGATAGTGGTAGAGATATTCATTTCCCCACGGGTCAAGGGGTAAATAAGTGCTTTTTAGATAAGGGCCGTGCCAGTTGATGATTTGCGGGTTAGCAACCAAAGCCTGCAGACCTTCATCGGTTCTTGGGTATCGGCCGGTATCCTGCTCAAATAAGTCCAGCGCTATCCCGAATGTCCCGACGATGGTCTGCCTTGTGGCTACTATTCTGGCTTCCTGGCTTCGCCCGAAAAACCGCGGGACGACCACCGCCGCCAAAACACTAATTATTGTAATTACAAGAAGCAGCTCTATGAGTGTAAAGGCCGGGTTTTTATTCAGTCTTCTATGATAGGCTTTCATTTATCATTCTCCTTCAACCAACCATCGCACTTGTTTCGAAAATCGGCATAAGTATTGCCAAAACAACAAAACCTATAATCAATCCCAGTATCAAAATCATTAATGGACCAATTAGAGTTGTCATTGAACTTATCGCAGATTCGCTTTCCTGGTCATACATTTCCGCTATCTCGAGCAGCATTTCCGGAAGTGTTCCAGTATTTTCGCCCACGGCTACCATGTTAACTGTGATTTCGGTGAAATACTGTTGTTTGCTCATTGTTTCTGTTAAAGTTATGCCTTTAGTGATGTCCTGCTCAATGTTGTCTATCTCCTTTGCAAAAGCACTGTTAGTGGTAGTTCCTTTAGTTGTGTCGACAGCCGATAGGATTCTGACCCCGCCGTTCAAAAGTGAGCCTAAAGTCCTTGCGAAACGTGCCAGGTGCAGCTTTCTGTTTAATGTCCCAAACAATGGTACTTTAAGCAAAGCTGAATCAAAAGCCATTTTGAAATTGACATTTTTCAGTGCGGCCATAATAAAGCAAACCGCGCCGGCCGGTAACATCAGAACTATCCACCAAAAATTCCTTAATGAATTCGTTACACCTATTAAAATCTTAGTCGGCATAGGCAAGGCCTGGTTTGCGTTGATGAAAAGCTCGATAAATTTTGGTATCACAAATGTCATTAAAACCCCGACAACAAGGGCACTTACTACAAGCAGGAACACAGGATAAATCAATGCCGATTTGATTCGTGCATTAACCGATGCCTGTGACTTGAGCTGGCTGCTTAGCACCGAGAGCGTCTCAGCCAGGGCACCGGATTTTTCGGCAGCTTCCACAATTGCGGTATAAACTTTGGAAAAAACTCTGGGGTGTCTGCTCATGGCTTCTGAAAGCGAACTGGATTGTTCTATATCGTTGTAAAGCTGTGTAATTACAGCACTTAGATGTTTATTTTCAGTCTGTTTGGACAACGTTTTAAGGGCGGTGGTGAGCTTCATGCCAGCCCTGAGAAGCGTTGCAAGTTGATGTGTGAAAACGGCTTTTTGTTTTACGCTGATGTGAGAGGTGAGTGGGGTATTTGAGTTGAGAAGGGCAGAAATTTTGCCCTGGTGCTCGACGCTGAGGAGATAGTAACCCTTTTGTTTTAGGGCAGTTATAACACTTTGGCGTCTGTCGGCGAGCATTTGGCCGGTAAGAAGGGCGCCATCGGTATTTTTTGCCTTGTAAATGTAGTTCAACATCAATACAGCCGGTAAAATTGTATAAAAACGCTGTTTTTGGCTTGTAAAATCAGCGGATTAAAGGGGTGAATTGTTGAATATGGAGGGTGAAAAATTGGAAAAAAATAACGATTTTTTTAACAAAAAGTTAAAAAAAAGCTGGGAAAAGAAAAGAAAAAGAAAAAAAAGTGCAAAAATGCGTTAAAAAAACGTGCTTTTTCTGTAAAAATTACACTGGCTGGACAGAACTTTGCAGAAGTGTCAGATTAAGTAATAGCTAACTCATGTTAACTATCAACAAATTTTGTCGATATCATTTAGCCCCGCGGCATCCTTTGCTTGATTTACTAAACCATCTTTAAGTTCTTTAGCATCGTTTACCAATTCATCCTTACAAACCTTTGCTTCGTTAATTCCCTTTTTAAACTCAGTCAAACTTTTGCCCACACCACGGGCAATATCGGGCAATCTTTTTCCAAATACTAACAAAGCCACTATAAGAATAACGGTTAATTCAAGCCAACCAGGAGTCCACATTGCCAAAATATTTATATTTGAATAATCCATGATTACTAATGCACCTTACAAGGAATTATTTTGCTCTATTTTTTCTTTCATCCCAATGAAAAACAATTTCATTGCTGGTTGCATCTCGTCAAAAACGAAACCCTCCGAGGTGAGTCTATCGATAACCTTCTTAGCTTTTTGATCTTCTCCAAGAGCATTGTATGCATAAGTCAAATAATACTGGGAACGAATGTAAGCATCATTGTCATTCCACGTTTCAGTATCAGTCAAAGGTTCAAGTGTATCAACGATGTCTATATGTTTACGCTCTTCGTGTAACATCCAAGCCACATTAGTTAGCCAAAACCTTTTGTCTTCAATAGGAAGATTTTCCACATATTCTCTGAAATCTGCTGATTCTACAAAACGCTTGGTATGGTTCAATACATGTCCTCGCTCGCTTGCGTTCACATTTGAGTTATAAAGGTCCTGAGCTAAAATAAGGGATGTTTTAAGTTCAGTAATACTATCAAGCACAGTAGCATATTTGAGATAAGGGCTTTTCTGCTTGCTAACGTAAAGCTTATACTCCTCTGAGGCTTCAGAAAAAACTTGGGCAAGTTTGTGCAGTTCATCATCTTTGTCGGTGGATTGTATAATTTGTTCAAACAATTCCTTTGCAACATCACATGCCAGCTTTTCTGGTTGTGTTATGGACATGTTTCTGCTTAGGTTGTCTGATTCTCCTCCCCACCAATAACTAGTTGGTTTACTGAATTCAGTAAGTGCCAGTTTAAACATAGCTTCAAGTCTCATAGTTTCATTGACTAGTATACCAGTTTCTTTAATTAAGTTGTTAAACACATAAGCACTTTCCTTTATATAGCCAATATCTTGTAGTAATTGGCCAAGATACCAATTCGCGATTGGCCAGTTTTCATCTTTAACACATGCTAAACGCCTGGCAGAGTTTAATAAATCTTCGGAACTACTAAACCGTCCGGCTTCGTATTGTTTTAATGAGTGCCATTCTTCTATAATTGAAATCAATTCATCCAACGAATCAATGTAAGCATACTTTGTTGGATCACCGTGAGTTTCCCCCCTTTCATCAAGTAATTTCTTTAACGTAGGATTATTTTGTTCTAGATCATCCAAAATAATTTGTGGCAATTCATAGTTTTCATCTGAAATCTGATTACCAGCATTTGTTTTCACTGTTTGTAAAGGCTTTGGCTTAGGATTACGTTTTTCATCTTCACCTGAAGCAGTCAGCTTCTCAACACTTGTTTTTTCAGGTACTATATTCACAGGAACTGGTCTTGTATCTGCAATAATAGCAGGTGACGGCTTGGCATCAGGTTTAACCAACATAAAAACAACCCCGAGGCTAACTCCTGTTAGAATGATACCTATAATCAAGCAAAATCGCGTTTTCTTGTTCATAATTTATTACCTTTCATAGTTTAACCAGAAAATAAAAACTAAAATATCAACTAATCTTTCGTTATTAACGAACTACTATGGCAGATTCTTAACAATATCCCATGTCATTGATTTTAACAACTTTATACGTGGTTGGCAAATATATTCTTCGACTAATTTGTCATGATTTATAGAGGCATCATCATTATCTGAGTTAAAACTTAACGGACACTTTCCCCCACATAGATATTGCCATTCACATTCTTCACATTTTTCCCAATATTTTGCTTTAACATTATCCCATTCTCTAAGCGCATTCTCAATATTATTTTCTGGTCCAGTCTTTACGTTTCCATAACATATCGAACCATAATTAGCTGCCAATTCACAAGGATAGATGTTGCCATTATCTTTTACCAATGTTATATGGTCATAGTAGCATGAACAAGAAGGTAGATATCCTCCTTTTGTTATTCTATGACGTAACTCATTCACTGGACTAAACATATCATCGCTGACAATTTGAGCATTATATAAGTCAACTAATACTTGTGAGTATTCATCGGGATTAGGCAGATTATTTGTTTTTTCATATTTCCAGCAATATTTGAAACTTTGTACAGCCGGAAATTCAAATCCAATCGTGTTACCAATATTGGCGTAATTTCCAGCTATCTGAAGCAAATCAGAAATATTCTTTTTTGTGGTTGGTGTAACAAACCATACAGAAACACATTCCTTTGAGAGCGTTCTAACATTTTCTATCACAGTTTCATAATAATCGGGTACTTTTTCTAACCCCCGCGCTAAAGGCAGAAACACAGTAAAATCAACATTATGTTTTTTAATCCAGCGAATCATTTTGTTAGGTAAGTTTTGTAATTTAGACACAAAGTGGTATCTTATCAGTATATGATGTTCCATTTTGCTTAGTTTATCATCTATAAGCGTTATGATTTTTTTAAGCAATGGCCAGCAAGTTACCGGATCTGAACCATAAAGTTTTATATTGAGCACACCATTGTTTTCAATAATTGCCATTTGATAATCTATCATTTTTTCATATATTTCGTCTTCAACATTTTCTTCCAATGGCAAAACCAATGTTTGTTCCCCCATTATTCCACAACAGCTATTTGCACCATTAGGAGGCATTCTTATAATTTCTTTGTCTTCAACAATAATTCTTTTGCTGAAAAAAAGGTCAACCAGGTTTTTTTCAATTCCCTTAAGGCCTTCAGAATTCATTTTCTCAAGCAATGTACGGAATGCGTTTCCATTTTCAATATGCACTGGCAAGTAGGACTTGCCATTCCCCACGATAACATCACCATTTTTGCCATTTATTAGTATAAGCTTTTCTGCTATTCTGGCATCTTGTGTTTTGGTAGAAGTGTTCATAAATTTTCCTTAACTATAAATATCTTTAATTTAAAATTCTTACTGATTAATCAGCAATTTCATTTTTTATTTTGAGCAATTGTTTTTTTGTAACAGTTTTATCGGGAAGCAGTTGCAGATATTTGCTTGGTTTTTCCAAAACGGCCTCGCTGATATAAAGAACTGGTTTGAATTGGTATTTTTTTGTCGCTATCGCTTACGGTTCGCATTTTTTGGCCAGAACCTTGTTGGTTGTTATTACGATTATCTCCTCTGCTTCTTTGCAACTCAGGGTGATACTTTTTCATAAACAGAGGGTTTTTCTCGCTTTCGAGAACATAATGAATTCGCATTGCTTCTACGAAATATAAGTTATACATTCTGCATTGGTTTGGATGTGGTTTAAAAATATCGTTAAAACAGCCCCAGTTAACTGCAATACATGAAATTCCGCAAGTATGAACAGCAAGACAATTCTCACAGTCTGCTTTCGTTTGTGTAATACAATTAAAATTCAGGAATACTTTTCGCTTCTCCTTATCTATACCTTCATAAATCGAGCCTAATTTCCAACTCGCCTTGCCTTCGGCATCAAGAGTGCCTCCAAACCTGTGACATGGATAAAGCGTGCCATCTGTTTTTACCAAAAAAGAACCTCTTCCAGCACCACAATGGTGTTTACGCCTGGTGGGTTTTGTAATTCCCCGCAAGGCATCTTCGATGTGTTTTAGATATATAGGGTTACCATCCCTGTATCTTCTGATGTACCAATTTGAAATTTTTCGCAGCTCTCGTTTCATTTCTTTCCATTGCTCTTCAGTCCACTCGCACTCTGGAACGGGTATCATGGCAAGGTTTTTATAACCAAGGTCATCAACTAAATACAGCACATCCTCAAACCATCTGTATACAGTATCATTGCTTACAGTCATGCGTGCCGTTGTATTAGGCCAGTATTTGAGTATTTTCCTTATCTTTGGTTCGATTATCGCCAATGTTCCTCGCCCATCAGCAAAATGTCTATGTTTGTCATGTGATTCAGCAGCACCATCAATCGAGGTATGAAAATTCATGTTATGTTGACGGAAGAACTCGATTATTTCATCAGTAACTAATACACTATTGGTAGTAGCGCCAAAATGAATCTTTTTCCCATAATATGCGGCTTTTCTTTCACCATATGGCACAAGCTTCTTTATCAGGTTGAATTCCATCAGTGGCTCGCCTCCAAACAGGGCTACGGAAAGGTTTTTTTGATCCTGCGACATTTCTATCAGCCAATCAATTGCTCTTGTTCCAATCTCCCAGTTTAACCTTCGTTTATTTTTATCGCCCCTGAAACAATAATCACATGCCAATATGCAATTATTTGTCATGTCCAAATCTATACTGGTTATTGGCATATCCTCAATCATTCTATCTCTATTCATAATGTATTCCTTAAAAATTTATTCACAGCTACTGTTTATTACTGAACTGGCAGCTACTAAACTAAAAAAGTTGATTTCAAATTATCCCTTCACTTAAATTTGGCAGCGACTTATTCCCATATTCGGGACTGATGGGAACAAGCCGCTACCTTTTTTCATTTTAGTTGCTTCATGTGGTTTCTTTCTAATCAATCACCACACTCACACAATTCACAAGTCTGGCAGGTATTGCAATGATTGCAGCTACCTTCACATATATTGCAGTTATCACAGTTAGTGTTGCAGTCATTACATTGTCCATGGCAGCTGTTACAAGCGTCACAGCCTCCGGAACATGGGTTAGCCGTGTTGCAATTGGTGTGACATGAGTCACATACATCACACGCTGTATTACAGGGATCACAGTTGCCATCGCAATTATTGCAACCATCGCAGCCATCGCAGGTATTGCAGGTATGGCAGCCTGGATTACATTGACCATCGCAACTATTACAGTTGTTACACTGGTGGCAGCCTTGGTTGCATACATCACATTCGTCGCAATGGTGGCATGGTGTGTCGCAGAAATCACACTCGTGACACGATTGGTCACAACCCGCATTACATTGAACGTCACATTGATTGCAATTGTTGCAGAAGTTATTACATGAGTTGCAACCGCCATGGCAATCATCGCAGTTATTACAGCCGTCGCAGTTATCGCATCCATTGCAATTATCGCAAGTGTCACACCCGCTGGTGCACTTATTGCCTGTTGCGTCACATTTATTACAACCACTATCACACTCATTGCAATTATCGCACCCATCGCAGTTATTGCAGTTATTGCATGTATGGCAGTTATCACAGCTATTGCAATTGTTGCAGCCATCACATGCTTCGTCACAAGAGTTACACGTATCACAATAGTTGCATGCATCGCAGCCCGCATCACACGTGTTACAAACTCCCATACATGTGTCACATGACTCACAGGTTGTGTGGCAGGGTCCATTACAGCCATCGCAATTATTGCAATTGTCGCATGTATTGCATCTATTACAGCCATCACATCTGTCGCATGTATGGCAATATGGAGTTTCGTCTGCCAAGGCGTCGCTTGACAACACTAAAACTGTACCAAGTGCAACAGTGCCTATAGCCTTCCCAGTAACTCCAAAAAATCGCCTTCTTGAAATAGGTTCTTTCAGGAAGTCACCGGATTTATCTTGTTCTTTAGTCATGATTTATACTCCTATTATTGTTAGGTTACGAAGTAACCCTTTTTCATAATGGTTAAAGATTATTTTTGCCTTGGTTTGCAGTTGTTTGGCGGTTACGGTCCCCTGACCATTAAATGTTGAAGAAAATCAGCATTGTTATAATTACCATCGTCGTCACTAAGATGATTAGAAATATTCGAATCATCAAAGTAATTGAAAAGCTGAGGTATGGGGTATTCATCACAGTGGTCAGACTGGCTATGCTTATTGTCAGATCTTTTGGAATTAACCGTATTTTTAACATTGCCATCTTTTTTCTGTCCGCCAACATCAGGTTCATTACAAACATAATCTGTTTGCCATTGGACTTTATAATCATCACAAGCATAATCTATAAGTTTGTTTTCAACTGGTGATTGAGCCGATACAGCTATAACCGTTCCAAGAACAGAACTTACCGTAGCAACTCCAGTAACAGAAAAAAATCTTCGTTTTGTAATGGTTTTTTCTGAACTCATTTTGCAGATCGCTTCTAATACTATCCTTGTTATGTGACCTTGGTAATTAAGTTATAGTAATTTTTAGAAATTATTGTCATTGCAATAATTTCAAAACGGTGTTACTTGCTGATTTCATATTCTGTGAGCCTTTCTTCAAGAGCCTTCATTGTCTGTATGTGTTCAATAATCCTGTCAACCGACGCGGGGCATACATCTTCGCAGGACAGCTCGGATTCATCCGGCGGGTATAAGGCGTCATTCTGACATTTATATGCGGCTGTGACCTGCTGCTGCAGGAGGGTTAAAATTTCGGTGCGCTGGTTCTGCGTTAAGTCATAGGCTCCCGCTTTTACGGCAAACCAGAGCAAGCTCCTTGTTTCGGCCAGGTACACGGCGGCGCGGTATGAATAGATTGCTGCAGAGGGCGTTAGGTTTTCTGCCTTGTCAAGATATTGCAGCCATTGGTCAAAGGCTTTGAGGGCGGTGGGGGTGGCTTTAGTCTCATATTCGGTTACAACAACATTTTTCAGCAGCCACCGCCTGTCGAATCCATAATGGGAGGCCATTTTGATTAAGGTATCCGGATTGATGAAAGAAAATTGTGCAAGGTGCTTTTCTAAAAAAATGAACTGCCAGAGGCTGGGGGATTGAATCAGAAGCTGCGGATAGTCAACTTCGATGCCTTCGTGGGCCAGGGCATTCTTTAACTGAAAAACCTGGGTGAACTGACGCCTGAACCAGTCCCGTTTCCAGCTGACCCATGAGTCATAGTCGGTCCGGTCAAGTACAACAGGCTCTTGTCCAAGCAATAAGGGAAGGTCCCACGGTTCAGTATCCGATTTTGCCCGTGCTAATGGAGGGATGGTTTCTTGATCGCTGGCCCATGCTATAAGTTCGGCTGTATTACATAATATGGGCTTTGTCGGCGCCGATTGGGCAATTATTTTAGACGACCTGCCCGCCGGCACTTCTACAACTGCCTTTTGTGACTCAAATCGAACCGTCCCCTCAGTAACTGCCAATGTTGTAATGTCATCTGTTACCTTTACATCAAAAGCAGTACCTGTGATTACAGCTTTGGCGTGGGCAGTTTCGACAACAAAGGGATTGCCATCATGTTCGACATTGGCATAGACCTGCCCTGTCAGAAGTTTTACCAGGCAGCCGATATTGCCGTTTTCCACCAGCGGGTCAATGGTAAGCAGTGAGCCGGTATTCATTGTAAGACGGTGTTTGCGGTTAATAACAAGCGTTTTTAGCTGGTTGTTAGAGGTTATCCGGCGGCCGGGGGGGATGAGGATATTGTCGTTTTGGGATATCAGCTCAATGGTAACAGAAGGTTTCGGAAGTGAACGAACCTGAGGAGGGGGCGATCCTGGATAAATCGAAAGCACCAACCAGATTGATATGCCGATGGCTAAACAGGCTGCGACGGCAGATATTCTGACGAGCAAATTGTGGGATACGGCTGGTTTTTCTTTTGTTTTTCGGGCTTCGAGTTCATCCAGGGCGGCTTCTATGCATTTCCAACCGCGTTCAATTTCCTGCCTCTCGGCGGCTTTTTGTCTGTCTATGGCGTCAAATGCAGCGGCAAAGTCGGGCCTGTGCTCTTCGATGAATTTTATTGTTTTCTTAATACCTTCGTACTCCTTAGAACACTCCCGGCAGGAAAGTAAATGAACTTCCAACTCGTCAAAGCGCCCCGAATCAGGGGGTAAATCCCCCATAATATGAGGGGCCAACAAAATTTGTGCTTCTTTACATTCCATAAAACTCTGTCCTTTTTTCATTTTGGAGACCCAAAAATTTCCGTCTTCATACAGGTAGTTGCAAAAACGGCCACAATCTCGCCTAAAAAATTTGAAGTTTTTTTGAGGTATTTCGTAACAGCTTTTATTAGAAGGACTTATGGCGAAAAATTTTTTAAAAATTGGTCTTTATCTTTGCAAAACCATATCAGAGTGGTTCTTTCGAGATTTTTGTTCTGAGGGTTTTTAGGCCTTTGTAGAAACGCCGGTAAAAGGCATCAACAGAACAACCTGCCTTTTTTGCAGCATCTTTGGGTGTAAGGCCTTCAATAAATCTTAATTTGATGGCCTGCTGTGCTTTGGGAGAGAGCTTATTTAACAAATTTTTGATTTTTTTGATTTCCGGCGGTGAAATCTGTCCTTCCAAATTCCGGTACCGGCGAGCTTTATCACGGGCACTAACTTGATCAATTGATTTGATAGGGATAGTTTTAATTTGCGTGCTTTTTTTTCGGCGATACTGTCCTACCAGGTTTCTGGCTATGGCAAAAAGATATGCTTGGGCATTTCGATACTCTTTGTAATCGTCATTGCCCTTACAGAGTTCAACAAACACATTTTGCACCAGATCTTCAGCATCTGTAACAGAGCTGACACATGAGAGCATAAACCGTTTTATGTTCCGGTGGTATTTTGTATATAACCAACTAAGGGCTTTTCGGTCTTTTTCATTTACTGCCCGACGTAATAAAATGTTTTCCTGAGTTGTCTGCTGCATCAGCTTTTAATTTGCTCCTGTTATGTTAAACCTTGAATTTGGCTGATTTTGGCAAAATCGGCTACCAATGGATGTAGCATTTCCGTATCGCTGATATAGCGGAGTAGAAAAGGTAAATATTAACGTGTTTCTTGCGGGAACGAAAAATGGTTAACAATATTTATACCGAATGTAGATTAATCTACAAGCACCATTCCCTTCGTTACGCGAAGCACTTCTTCATAGGCAGTAACAGCGTTTCTTACTTTTGTCAGGCCGCTTTGAAACAGTGAATACATACCTTCGGAGCGGGCCTGTGAGTCGATTTGATTTGAGTGCCTTCTGGCGATGGTCATTTCCCGGATTTCGTCAGATAGTACAAGAAGTTCTGTTATAGCGGTCCGCCCGTGAAAGCCGGTAAAGCGACATTTTGAACAGCCGCGGCCGTGATAACATGTCTCGATTTCACCCGTATGTCCCATTGCCCTTATTGCTGTCGCTGTTTCAGGTTCGGTTTTATAAGGTTCTTTACAGTGAGGGCAAATTACACGCACAAGCCTTTGAGCAAGAATTGCATCAATGGAAGAGGCTGCTAAAAAAGGTTCGATTCCCATGTCCAAAAGACGTGTAATAGCACTCGCTGCGTCATTTGTATGTAACGTACTGAAAACCAAATGACCTGTTAAAGCGGTTCTTATAGCTGTTTCTGCAGTCTCAAGGTCTCTGATTTCGCCGACGAGCATGATGTCAGGGTCGTGTCTTAGCATTGAACGAAGGGCCCTGGCAAACGTAAAACCAATTCCGGCGTGGACCTGCATTTGTACGATTCCGTGCATATCATATTCGATTGGGTCTTCAATAGTTATTATTTTTCTGTTTGTATCTTTTAGCATATGCATACAGGTATATAGAGTGGTAGTCTTTCCGCTTCCTGTAGGGCCCGTGACTAGTATAATACCATGTGGCCGTGTGATAAGTTGGGTGATTATCCCGATTTCCCTCTCGGCCATACCGAGGGATGCCAAATCCATTATCAGTCTGCTTTGCGGCAAAATACGAATATTAATCGCTTCACCATACCTCGTTGGCAGTATCGAAACGCGCAGGTCAAATTTTTGACCGCTAAGATTTACCTGTGCCCGACCGTCCTGAGGCAAACGTTTTTCCGCTATATCCAAACCCGACATTATTTTTATTCGACTTGTAATACCTTCTTTGAAAAATCTAACGCTCTGAGGAACTCCCGCATCATTAAGCATACCGTCGATTCTATATTTTGCCTTTAACTCATTTTCGTATGGCTCAATATGAACGTCGGTAGCACCCGCACTGATAGCGTCGGCCAGAAGTTGGTTAACCAACTTCATGACTGATGCATCGTGTGCCTTGTCCTGTTCCATCAGGTCGTCTTTTTTCAAAGAGACGTCTTCAATATTCCGACCGTTTGTCATCTGCTCAACAGTAGCAGCCCCTAATCCGTATGCCTTGCGAACAGCCTTTTCGATGGTTTCA
>Ga0272442_10001774_pt1 | contig 32088 bp, 33 predicted proteins | sample SSMForm2O_FD_200262 | JGI IMG/M metagenome (GOLD analysis project Ga0272442, IMG submission 200262) | Marine sediment archaeal communities from Little Sippewissett salt marsh, Falmouth, MA, United States - SSM-Form-2O | ecosystem: Environmental > Aquatic > Marine > Wetlands > Sediment ... | reverse complement strand
ACAGGATAAACGTAGAGAAGGTGCTCCTGAAGACCGCCGCCTTCTGCCATCTTCGATGCGCTCGCAGAAAGGAGACGGGCGGGGGGTGCATGGCCGCCAAGGGCTCCGGGCATCACCAGCTCCCCAAGTGCATCAAGCTCCCCCGGGACGTCGAGGAGGCCTGGAGGGATTTGAAGAGGTACATCGCCACCGGAGCGGCTCCGGGGGCGGGCGGAGAGTCGCGAGCCCGGGCCCGGGCCCGCGAGGCGATGAGCGTCAAATTCAAACTTCCTGCGGATTATTCTCCGGTTACATCGTGCTGAGCCGGGTGAGATCGCAAAAAACATAAGAGTTGGTGGACAAATGCTCTATGTCCGACCCGCAGCCTGAGGCTGAAGAGGAGGATTGCAAAAAATGTTCCAAGAGCTCGACCAGGTTCTCGCCTACCACCAGGCGACAAAGCACAGCTTCACTCGAATGGCCCCAGGACCGAGGACGATGGACTGGCCGAACGAGCCCCGACCGTTTCGAAGATATCGGGGCGCTCCGCTGGTGGAGCTGGACCGGCCCGAGCACCGGCCCGGCGAGGACGAGGGGCCATCGTTTGACCTCGCCCTCACCGAGGGGAACGTCCCTTCCCGGCCACTGAGCCTCGATACGATCTCCCAGCTCCTCTTCGACTCCCTCGCAGTATCGGCCTGGAGGCGGGCCGGCGGCGCGGCCTGGGCGCTGCGGGTCAATCCCTCCAGCGGGAACCTCCACCCCACCGAGGGCTACCTGATCTCGGGGCCGGTTCAGGGGCTCTTCGAAGAGCCGACCGTCGCCCACTACGCCCCCCGGGAGCACGCCCTCGAAATGCGGGGCCGGTTCTCGGAGGAGGCCTGGTGGGATATGGCCTCAGGCTTGCCCGGGGGAACTGTCCTCGTCGGCTTCTCCTCCATCCCCTGGCGCGAGTCCTGGAAGTACGGTGAGAGGGCCTTCCGCTACCTCCACCTCAACCTCGGCCACGCCCTCGCTGCCACGAGCTTCGCCTCGGCATCCCTGGGATGGAGGGCGACGCTCCTCGACGGCGTGGGGACTGATGACCTGGCGCTAATGCTGGGACTCGGGGAGGCCGATACGGGCGGCGCTCGTCCTCCGGGGTGGAAAAGGAGATGCGGCGGATAAAAAACTGATGGAATTCAAAAATAGCCGTTCATCTTCGATGTTGAAGGACTAATCAATAGACCATGAGCGATCCCTGCCAGAGTCGAGGTCTTTGAGGATCTTCTCGACATTGGCCTTCAGAACCGGAAGATCGATATTTGTCGTGTCCCAGATCTGCTCCAGATCGATCCCAAAATACTGGTGGACGAGGACGTTTCTCATGGCCACGATGTCGGGCCATGGGATATCTGGATGCTCTTCCTGCAGGGAATCTGAAAGGTGGTTTGCGGCCTCACCTATGATCTGAAAGTGATAGACGATCCAGGTCTGGATCAGCTCGTCTTCGAAAAGAACCTCTTTGCCCTTCGATGCATATCTCTCGATCTTTCCGATCGCTTCGAGTATATCGAGGAGCAGCTCCTTATCTGACCTCAAAGGGGGACGGCCTCCTTTAAAACGCGGTCACGAATCCGCTCCCTGAGGCCCCGTTCGCTCACCACGTCGACCTTTCGGCCCAGCAGCCCCTCCAGCTCTCTGGTCATGGCCGAGCTTTTGAGGAGGGTGAATCCCGGCATCGGCTCCACCAGGAGATCGAGGTCGCTCTCCTCGTCGGCCTCGCCCCGGGCGACGGATCCGAAGATCCGGACGTTTCGCACCCCGTACTTTGAGGCTATGGCGAGGATCTCCTCCCGCCGGGCCTTCAGGGTCTCCTCAAGCTTCATCGCCGACGTCCTATGTATCTGATTATATTTATACTTCTTGAAGCCTTCCGCATGTCGCACTTCGGCGGAGCTGATCTGACGATCGACCGCCCCGCGCGCTCTCACCATCCCTATCCGATCCCGCCATTCGACCGGGCGGCGCCGTCCCCGGAGCGGCCAGAGGAAAATGCTGTCCCACGCACGCCACCTGCGACCGAGTCGGGGGGATCACGAAAGGCTCGACTTGACGATGGCGACCTCCGCCTCCGATAGGCCGTAGAGTTTGTACACCACCCGATCGATGAGCCGGTCGACCTCCCCGATCCGCAACAAGAGCGGCGAGAGCTTCTCCATCGACTCGGAATATTCCCGCCGCAGGTCCTCGGAGAAGGCCCGGCGGCCGGGATCGACGACGAGCTTCCTCTTGTTCTTCTTCAGGACGCTGAGAAGCTCGCCGAAATCGACCTCGTAGTAGGCCTGCACCTTCGTCTTGTTCGAGAGGTCATCGACCTTGGCGCCGATGAAATCCTCCAGCCAGGCGAGAAAGCCCCAAATCTCCTCCTGCTTCTCTTTGTTCATCCTGATCATCTCCTCGGCGAGGTGCGCCAAAAGGTCGTGGACGAAGTCGGACCTCTCGCCCTCGGCGATGAACTCGCCCGCGGCGTCTTTCGGCAGGCAACCGTCGACCACATCCAGCACTTTTTCAAACCGCCCGGCGGCGCAGAGCCCGAAGAGCTTCTCCACCAGGCGGCGGCGCTCGGCTTCTGGCCTGGCTAAAGGATGCGATGGATTAAGAGAGTTGGATGGGGCCCCTCAATTACATTGCAATTCTATGGAAATGCTGTTTGACGGAAAAGCCTGAAAACAGCGATTACTTTAAAATAAGTGAGAATAAGTAGATTTTTACATGTCGGTGCGCCTGCAGCTTGATAACGGGGAGGTGAAAAAATACTGCACATGGCGTGTACATTTCGAAGAGTACGTACCGCCCACTTATCGAACCGAGTGCGGGATGATCTGGGATACAGAACTTCCTTTTGACGCCGGATGCAAGCATATCGATTGCGCAATATTTATCGCAAAATACGATATGAGAGAATCAATACAAATTGCTTTAATTATACCTTTAAGTATAATATTTTGTGCTATAGCATTTTTAGAGCCCTCGACAGAAAATATTAACGATAAATTATTAATTTTAGGTATAATATGCTTATTGCTTTTTGTATTCTTCGCATGGTCTGCTTATACGAGCTACAGACAAGCGTGCGAGTTGAAAGAGTTCAGGGACCACGGGACGGTAAATGGCATCCGGGCGGAGCAGATCTGACGACCGCCCTTACACCACCCCCCCCTCCGATCAATCCCGTCCTCCGACCGCGCCCGGCGCGAATGCGCCGGGCGGCGCGGTCCCCGGAGCGGCCAGAGGGAGACGCCGTCCCACGCACGCACCAGCGACCGAGCCGGGGAGGAGATCACGAAAGGCTCGCCTCGACGATGGCGACCTGCGCCTCGGTAAGGCCGTAGAGCCGGTACACCACCCGATCGATGAGCCGGTCGACCTCCCCGATCCGCGCGATGAGCGGCGAGAGCTTCTCCATCGAGGCCGAAAATTCCCGCCGCAGGTCCTCTCCGAAGGCCCGGCGGCCGGGGTCGCAGCCGAGCTTCCGCTTGTTCTTCTCCAGAATCGAAAGAAGCTCACTGAACTCGATCTCGTAGTAGGCGGAGACCTTCGTCTTGTTCGAGAGGTCGTCGACCCTGGCGCCGATGAACTCCTCCAGCCAGGCGAGAAAGCCCCGGATCTCCTCCTGCTTCTCCTTGTTCATCCGGATCATCTCCTCGGCTAAATGCGAGAGCAGGTCGTGGACGACGTCGGATCTCTCGCCCTCGGCATCAAACTCGCCCGCCTCGTCTTTCGGCAGGCAATCGTCGACCACTTCCAGCACTTTTTCAAACTGGCCTGCGGCGCAGAGCCTTTTCAGCTCCTCCGCCCGCCGGCGGCGCTCCTCCTCGGGGGTGGAGAAGGAGATGCGGCGGATTCGAAATTAAAGAGCGCTTTATCTCAGTTGCGCTTTGAGGTCAGATCACGAAGAATATTAATATTTAGTCAAATTAAAGAATTTCGAGTTCGTTTAAGCATTCTTCAACCTGGGGAGTGCGCATACGAATTGCTAACCACCAATAATCACGAAATCCTGGTTCTATTTGGATTGAATTGGCTTTTACAGATTCTCTATCAGAAATACGCCAGCGCATTTGCTGCATTTTCCGTTCAAACAAATAGCGTTTAGATGTGTCACCCTCAGATGAATAAAGCCGAATAATTCTCAATGCACATCTCATCCAAGGAGAAAATTGGTTTTTTGAGGTATTTTGCCAGCAATGATCAATTACTTTAACCGCATCAATAATTGCTGTTGCACAATATTGGGGATCGACTGTAGCTGCTATATCAGCATGTTGCATATTATTTCTTGTATCTCGGTATCCAATGACCCGAGAACCTAATTCTACTTTTTTAAGGGTGACACCTTGCGCATTTATAGCTTTGTGAAATTTGCAGGCCATTTCGAATTTATTATTTATTTCTTTAGCTCTCGTTTTACACGTGATTTCAATTAGATTATCACAAAGGATAAAAGCAGCTCGTTCTCGATGCCTGATTCCAGAGAAGTAAATATCGATAATCGACTCAAGTGCATCAATGATTCTGGGTGGTGCGTTCATATTTCAGAACCCCTGAATAAAAATAATTTCCTCGACACAGGACATTGAATTCAAGCCTCATCTAAAATAATTTTTCCTACTCGCCTTTTTGCTTCTTCCAGAAGTAGCTCTGCATCTCTTTGATCTTTATAAGCTTGACTAATTTTGTGACGAATTTTCTCTCCGAGTTCGTCCATCAGTCCTTGATCAAAGATAGGGATTCTAATTTGGCTCAGGTTTCCAAGGCCCAAAAAAGGGTTGATCTGCCCGGTGCATATCTGATCAATTAAGGCTTTACCTGCCAATGAATTCAAAAAGGCCACCACATAATACGGATTATAGCTGGGTTTGAGCCGCAGTAACGCTACATCCTGATTTATGTTCGTCGGTCCTGGAAGATGTTCAACTATTGCAGCATTACCGATACGGCCTTTGATCGTTATGAGGATATCTCCTTCGCGTAGCTGAGTGCGCTTCAATTCCTTTTCGTGGTGTTCTGTTAAAATACGCTTTTCAGAATTAAAATTGATGCGGAAGTCGAATACATGTTCCGCAGTCAAAAACGGTATCTTTCCCACGCTCAAGTCATGATGGCGCGGTGTATGTCCGTTTGTTATTTTGTCCAGCAGATCTCCAAGAGGTACCATCTGTCTCGGATTAAGAGCCTTTATTGCATCCATCACCCGGTAATACTTCGGCTGGAAATACTCCGCGTCCAGTCGGCGCGCCTCCATAGCCTCGCTGAAGTTTGCGGTGTGGGCGATCTGGGGCGAGAGGTCGAGCGAATCCAGCCCAAGTTCGCGCAGCAGAAGGGCCTCGGCCTCGGCGTAGAGGGCTTTGGATTCTTCGCGTTTTCGTATAGAATCTTCAAATAGCTGCCTAATTTTGGACCTAAATTCGGGGTTCGGCACAGGTATAGTGATGGTCCGAGAATCTAACAACGAAATATGCATCTGTATGTTTCCTTGAAAAAGCCTCTCCATTTGAAGAAGTCCAAATTTTGTATTTAAATAAACAGCTAGATAAACGTTGAAATCTTCCGAACATTTTGTTCTAATAGCTATTGTATCCTGAGAAGTATTGCATTCGTCAATTTGAACAAGAGATGCTGCAGGATAGGCGGTCTTTGAAAGAATCAAATCGTATTTTTTTAAAGATGTTTTATCATCTATTTTATGTCGGTCAGGTGTAATATAAGCAAGTGAGCTTTCATCTATAACCCCATTTTTAAGATTGCTTATTCTAACAAATGGTATGCCTTCAGCAACATATTCTTCTGCTTTAATATCAAAAATTCCCTTAAAGAACTTAACCGTAATATCTCCCAGTTTTACAGTTGGGTGGAACTTCGTGATAACTGATTCGTTTTCTACGTATTTCGGTTGATAGAACTCAGCATCCAGCCTACTTGCCCCAAAAAGATGAGAATATAGAACTGTGGACGAAACTGCCATCTTTCATCCCTCCTGCCAAAAAGTAAGCTTCTGCGCTTTGGCAAACTCGACGAAAGTGTCGGCTACAGTCTGGCGCTCTGGAATTAAAGTGAGTAGCTTTTCGTAGTACCTTTGATGCAAAGAGCACTTTTCAGGGTCTTTCTTGTCCCGTTCATTCAGCCGGTTTAATTGAATCTCCAAGACGCCTCTTACGTCGAATAGGTCCTGGTTCACTATCATATGACCGAATAGATCGAGTAGTGGCCTTCCATCCGGCCCCTTTAGATAAACATATTCTCCAGAGTTGTCCTTTCCAGGATGCTTGCTGACAGCGAAAAAGATCGGGTAGTCCTCAACACGAGGGCAGAAGGGTCCGACTTTCGGATCAGGGTCGTCGTTCCATTTCTGGACGAATAGAACGCTCGTCTTTGTTCCTGCGTGAGGCTTGAACGTGTTAGCATTAAGACCGACCACAGCAAGAATGCGACACCGCTCGGCGATGAAGCGCCTGATCCTCTCATCGCTGACATTGTTCAATCTGCCCTGAGGAAGGACAATCGCCATCCTCCCACCGGGCCTGAGAAATTCCAAATTCCTCTCTATGAAGAGGATGTCTCGACCGAGGTGTGAAAGCCATTTCCCATCTTCTTTTTTTGCGATGTCATATTGGTGGAGGAGTCTAGTGTCTTTGATATCTCCTGCAAAGGGTGGATTTGTGAGGACGAGATCGAAGTTGAAATAACGATAATTTTTCTGGTTCCAGTCATTTTGAGAATGTTCTTCCGAAAATTCTTGGAGACGGTCTTTCAGGCCTACCTTCGCCTCCTGGTCCCAGGTCCTCGGGTCTAGCGAGTTCACACGGTAGACGTGGGTCTTGCCGTCCCCTGCAATTAAGTTCAGTGCTTTTGCTATCTTTACGCTTCGCGGATCAAAGTCTAGGCCGTATACCTTCTCGTTCGCGTAATTTCGCTGCCATTCTTCGGGCTTTCTAGACGTAAGCTCCCCGCCCCAGACATGAAAAATGCTGTGGACTGTGAAGCCACAGCTTCCAGCCGCCGTGTCGATAACGTATTCTTCCCATTTCGGGTTTAGCATCTTGACAGCCATATCGATGACGTAACGCGGCGTGAAATACTGCCCCTTCGAGCCCTTGGATACCTGGGTTACGAGGTACTCGAAGGCCTCGTCGATCACCTGAAGGTTTGAGTTGAATAGCTTGATATCCTGGAGGAAAGAGACACACGTCTCAAGATGAGCCGGGGTCAAGTCGATCTTTTCGCCCGGCAAAAAGACTCCAGGCCATTGGTTTCTCGCGTCCTGAAACAGGCCGTTAATCTTGTCGTAAAGCTCCTGATGAGTATCGCCAGCCGCTCGAAAATGGATCAATCTTCTTCGATTTGGGTTATTTTCGGCAGCCCACTCGTCGTAAAGTTTGGCGTAAACCAGCTTGAAGACCTCTTCAAAGGCGTCCACTCCGGCGTTAGCAAGAACGAGATTTTCAAGGTCGAGTATGACGTCCTTGAGGCTCAACCTCTCGGTGACGAGCTTGTTTCCCTCGTTCAGCTCTTCGATTGTGACTTTCTCGTTGATAACCTGAGACAACGTCTCGCCCGCTCTCGGCAAGCGCTCGATTTTTCGGTAGATGTTCGGATCTTCTCGATGAAGGATGACAACCTCGCCACCGTTCGTCCAAACGGCGATCGGTGCGCCCTCGGCGTTGCAGTAGCTTTTTAGCTGCTCCACTCCATCCGTTCGCCTTGGCTTTTTCACCTCGACTATTATGTAGGCGGTATCAGGATTATCCCGATCGCTGACGACGATGTCGGCTCGCTTCTCTGCTATCCGAGCACCGAACTGAACACCCTTTTCTACCTCAATCCTCTCTCGTGGATAGCCGTAGGTGTGAATCAAGCTGTAGAGGAAAAGCTGGCGCACGATCTCTTCAGGAGTTGCTGGGCGCTCCTTGCCGTTGACAAAACCCCGCAAATAGGGCTTGCCCCTCTTGTCGAAGATCTCTATCGAGGAGATCTCCTCTGACGTGAAAATGTCCAGGGCGTAATCTGTGGACTTCAGGATATCGCTGATGCTGTAACCTTCATCTGCCATCTTTTCCCTCCAGGTTTCGAGCTCAGAAATCACTGGATACTAATTTAATCTGACGCCTTCCGATATCCATTGACGCGAAGAAAAGGCGGTCATTCAGGAAAGATCAAAGAAGGCTCAGAGCTTGGCGCCATTCAAAAACAGAAAACATGAACGAGGGTTGATGGGCCCGACGCGATTCGAACGCGTGATCCCCGCCGTGTAAGGGCGATGTCATAACCGACTAGACCACGGGCCCACCGGCCCATCCCTTATCCCTCGTCATATTAGACCCTATCGCTTAAGGCCACCTTTGCGGCTGGTGAGGGCTCACTTTCTCCTGATGTAAAATCCGGTCAAGGTATCGTCCAGGACCTCGTCGGAGGGCTTCGCCGTCATGAGGCTGACGACAACCATCGCCACCACCGAGAGGATGAACCCGTAGAGGCTGAAGTGGACCGGGAGGGGATGGACGAACTGGTACCAGTATCCCGCAACTCCAGCGCCCAGGAGGCCCAGGGCCATGGAGAATATGGCACCCTCTCTAGTCGCCCGCCGCCAGTAGAGCCCCGCAAGAAGCGGCGCCACGTAGCAGGCGAGCATCAGGCCGATACCCATCCATATCAGCCACGCCAGTAGGGAAGGCGGGTTGCTCCAGGCCATGGCCAGGGTCAGAAGCGCCGCCGTCGCCACCGCCGCACGGCTTACGAAGGTGACCGACGAGTCCCGGGCATCGGGCCGGAGGAACCTCTTGTAGATGTCCCACCCGAAGTAGGTCCCGATGGTGAGCATCAGCCGGTCGGTGGTGGACATGACGGCCGCGAGGACGATCACCCCGATGAAGACGCTGATGATGCTGGGGAAGGCGTACTCAGCCCCCAGAACGAAGGCGTAATCCGAGGGGTTGGAGACGCCGGTGGGGAGGGTGATCTGACCCTGAGTGGTCATCACCCTTCCCGCAAACCCCGAGATCTTGATCAGGTACATCACCACCACGTATATCGAGAATGCGGCGAGGGGAGCCCACTTGAAATACTTGCTATCCCGGGCCGCAAAGACGTTGTTGATGACGTGAGGCGCGCTCGCTAACCCGAAGGCGAGGAGGAAGAAGAATGATACCAGGAAGAGCGGTGTAGCGAAGGCGTACCCCGCGTAGGGGCCCTCCGCCCCTGGATACCAGTCCGGAAACCACGGCTGAACGAAGTTCGGATCGATCCCCGCCAGAACGGTGTTGATGTGGGTCAGACCTCCAGCGGAGTGGATCACCGCCGGGGCCACGATGATGACCCCGATGATCAGCATCATCCCCTGGATCAGGTTGTTCCAGGCGACGGCGTATAGGCCCCCCATTATGACGTAGGCGGTCACGATCAGGGCCGAGATTATCAGGGCTGTATGGTAGGAGATCCCAAAGAGCCAGCTCAGGACCATGCTGATGGCCACGTACTGGCCCACCATGTAGATGAGGGAAACCAGTATCCCCGTCACCGCCGATAAACCCCGAATCCCGTTCTTGCTGTAGAACCGGTCCGAGAAGTAGTCCTGGACGGTGAGGTATCCCCTCTCCAACCCGATAGCATGAAGCTTCGTTCCGAATAGGAGGATGCAGACCGCAGCGCTCAGGGGAACGAAGACCTGCTCCCATATGGTGGGCCAGCCGGTGACGTACCCAAGGCCGCTCGTTCCCAGGATCGTCATCCCGCTACAGATGCAGGCGACGATCAGGATGGTGAAGACCCAGAACCCCAGGTTTCGGCCCGCCAGAATGTAATCTTCAGAGGTCTTCACCTTCCGAGAGGCCCAGGCCCCCACGGCCATCAGCCCCAGGAAGTACACGGCGACTATCGCCGCCATCTCGAAGTTGAACTCCAACCGATTCACCACCTGAGCGCCCAGAACAGGAGCACCAGGGCGATCAACGCCGGCGCGGCGATGACCAAGAAAGTCGTCTCAAAGGGCAATCCGAACAACTAACCTTCCTCCGCTGAATGATTGACATTATTGCACATTCTTGTACATATGCGACGTGACAGCACTTAACACGCGCGATATGATAACGCATTTCATCTGCAACGTGATAACGTGTTGCAATATATCACGTTTAAATTTAACGTCAATCAGAAATCCAAACCGTCGCCCAGGAGGGCGACTTTTATAAGAGATCTCGTCCTCTTATTCCTCGATGAACCAACAGGCCGAGATGGACCTTTCCAAGGAGGGCAACGGGCTTCTGAGGATCTGCGATTCGGCCGCCGAAGCCGTATCAGAATCGATAAGGGAGATGGTCGGCGATCCCGCCAGCGGCACTGTAATGCAGATGGGCGCCGACGGCACCCCCACCAAGAGCATCGACGGGCGGGCCGAGGAGGCGGTGATCGGCGTTCTGGAGAGGTCAGGGGTCAGTTTTGCGATCCTCTCCGAGGAGATGGGCAGAAAGGTGATCGGGAAAAATCCGCAATACTTCCTCCACCTCGACCCCCTGGACGGGACCTTCAACGCCATCTGCGGCATCCCCTTCTACTCGGTATCGATCTACATCAGCGGCCCATCCTGCAGCTTCGGCTACGTCTTCGACCTCGCCCACGCAGTCAAGTTCTACGCAGAGAGAGGACGGGGCGCCTGGACCGAAAGAGGCGGCACCAAATCCCTTCTTTCCGTCTCGACCACCCCCACCCTCTACAACTTCAGCGTCTCGGCCTATACCCTCCGACCCAACACCAGCCGGATCGTCGGCCTTGGAGACGCCGTCCGGCGGATCAGAACCCTCGGGTCCACGTCTCTTGAGCTCTGCTTCGTCGCCGCAGGAAGGCTCGACGCCTTCGTCGACCTCCGGGGAGGCCTCCGTCTCGTGGACGTCGCCGCAGGCAGCCTCATCGTCGAGGAGGCGGGCGGGATCGTCACCGACGGCCGGGGCGACCGGATCAGTTTCAACGGCGACATGTGGCAGAAGGCCGAGTTTCTGGCCTCCAACGGCCTCTTCCATAGAGAGATCCTGGACCTCATAGGGGGTGGCCGAGGTTAGAGTCGGCTTCGTCTCGAGGGGGGATCCCGAGTCGGTGAAGATGGTACGAAACCTCGTCGAGAGGTTCAGGTCGAGGGCCGAGATCTTCGTCGAGCCGGAGACGGCGAAGAAGCTCAGCTTTCCTGAGACCAAGATAGAGGAGATGGACGTCGACCTCATCGTCTCCATCGGAGGGGACGGAACCATCCTCAGGACGATCCGGAGGATGGAGGACCCGAAGCCGATCCTGGGGATCAACATGGGAACCCTCGGCTTCCTGGTGGACGTGGAGCCGAAGGACGCAGTCAAGACCCTGGAGCGGGTCCTCTTCGGCTTTGAGGTGATGGAGCGAAGCCGCCTTTCGACCCATCTCAACGGCAAGCCTCTCCCCCCGGCCACCAACGAGATCGCCCTCCTCTCGGCGAGCCCAGCCAAGATGCTGGAGTTTGAGATCACCGTCGACGATTCGCTTCTGGAGAGCCTCAGGGCCGACGGCCTCCTCTTCGCCACCTCCACCGGCTCCACCGCCTACGCCATGAGCGCGGGAGGGCCCATCGTCGATCCGAGGGTCGACGCCATCGTCCTCGTCCCCATGGCCCCCTTCAAGCTCTCAGCCCGTCCCTGGGTTTTGCCCGCAGAATCCGTAATCAGAGTCGATCTGGATCTTCCCGAGAAGGAGGCCCTCGTCGTCATCGACGGCCAGAACGTGACCACCATCTCAAAGAAAGACCATATCACCATCAGCAGGGCCGAAAAGCCCGCGCGTTTCGTAAAGGCCAGGGAGGGCGGCTTCTACGAGAAGGTCAAAAGCAAGCTGGCCTGAACAAAAAGATCGTTAGCAGAAGAGTTGTGAGGGAGGAGGCGATGAAGCCGGATCCGAATTGGTCATTCCTCTCAGTGATGAAAGCGTGCCTTTCAAGTTTTTCGGGCCGAGACCACGTCCATCCCCGGCCCACAAGTTGAGGTGCTGCCAGTCGAGTTGGGTGATGCTTTCATACTGCACGGGCGTTTCTCCTCCTCCGAAAAGAGGATAGTAAGCCGGATGGTATAAGTTTTGTCTTCATACTATCAATAAAGGACATTGCCTCTATAGGCGGGGCGGATCTATATTTCGGGTTTTGCCGGGGATGAGTTCATAAGGGATCGGCTCGATGATCGAAGGTCTGATTATGATCTGCCAAAGATGCGGCTTTTGCTGCAACCATCTCGATGTGATGATAATAAACCCAAGATCGATAAGGTCAGATGGGACCATCGACCCCGAGGACAGAAATTCGTTGATCAGTAAACCGGAGGGCGAAAAGTGCCCCCATTTAGCCTATTCCGGAGAGGTTGCCGTATGCACCATCCACGACCTCCCCTGCTACAGGGGGACGCCCTGCGACCTCTTCGACCAGTTCGGCCCCGAGGACGGCCCTTGCATCCTCGGCGGGTACTTCAAAAGCTCAAGGTCCGCGAAGCTCTGATCTTTCTTCGATAAGCGGGCGACGATCTTTTGCCTCCGCCTCCCTGATGGAAACGATATTCTCGATTTTCCTTTCTCGCTTGGGCCCGACGAAGCAAATCCAAAAATTATAAATGTATAAACCTCCCTATAAATATCACGGAGGTGAACTAGATGGCAGAGTTTTTGGGATTGGTGGAGAACGGCGAGTTCAGGATACTTGAACCGAAAGAGCACTGCTGCACGGTGAGGCTTACAAAGCTGATCAAGCCGAGACTCCTGGATGAAGCGGCGATCGAAAAGCACCAGATCGACCTTTCTGAAGACGAGGGAATGGCGATCATGGTCGAGGGCGCCCTCGGAAAAGAGGAGCTCTGGGTGTACGAGGCCAAGGTGACTGACAAGGCTGGGCCGATACTATCGGCGGTGGTCCGGAAGCTATTCTAGCGAAGATGACTAACTGCAGATCAAAACTAATGCTGCATCCAGGATGGGATGCGGTTTCCATTTTTTTTATTTTTCCCATTTTATGAACTTTGACAACGACACCATCAACGTCATTTGCCAGCATCGAAAAAATACGTTCCTCGCTGGAGCAACACGACGGATATTTCGGCGAGTTGGCATAGCTTTAGCAGCTGATCGTCACGAAGCATCCTACTTTGTGCAAAAAGGGGCCAAAAGAGAATTGGTGGCGTGAGCAGCCAGAGCCCGCCACAACATTTTCACGATCGATTCAGCAAATCGGGGCCAACATTATCACATTGCTGTTGCTCGATTCCCCGTGTTGATTGAAGGCTCTCACCATGATGCAGGAGCACTCACCGACAGCACAGCAGGACTGGCTCCAAGTGTAACTATCGACATCTGGACCAACACTGGCCACCTTACGCCAAGAGGAATCTGACGTCGCCATGCAGTTGGTACAGGATCCGCCGATGTATATGTTGTACCCGTCCTCGTTGTCGGCGTTGTCATTCCACTTGATCTGGCAGGGCAGATCGCCCACCTTGACAAGGTTTGTGGGCGCTTTAGGTCTCTCGATTACGGTGAGAGTTAAGTCCATCAACCTCGCATCGGTTGTAGTCCTTATCAATGGACTGGGAGATGCCGGCACCGTAGTCTGCGTCCCGGACGTCGCCGTATCGGAGGGGGTCACATAGGTCAATCCTGATGCGCCCTTTATCTCCATCTCCGCTATCGTCTGACCCCTGTCGCCGTCCCTCTCAACGGTTACTGCGAATAGATAGATTCCGGCCTTCCAGGTGTACTGGGTTCCCCTGTAAGTCGTGGGCACGATCTCAATTATGTAGAATCCAGGTGCCCTTGAGGCCTCGTCAGCTCGCGTTATGTCCACTAGGGCACCCCCGGGTGCAACTATGGTTGCGTCAACTTTGAAGTTGGATGGACCGAGACCATTTACTGGAGCGCCCTTCGGGTCCATGACTGAGACCAGAAGGAGGGCGCTCTCGCTGTTTCCGGCTGCAGCGTTCACAGGGCTTGCTGCAGCTTCCGTTTCTAAGGCGATCGCCAGGGCGTTTCCGGACGCTGCCATTATGCTCACCACCAGGGCGAGCCCAAAGAGCAAATTTTTTCTCAACCCTCTCACTCTCCTAAAACAACAAATAAATTATCATCCAATATCACTTAATACTTTCCTCAAGATTGATCGCCTTTGAGGAGATGACAGAAACTTTTCTACTGTGGTTTTTGATGGGCAAAACCGACAAGATCAAAAAAAGATATCATGTGATCTGCGTAGAAGTTGAAATCCTGGCCTAAAACAAAAAGATGGCCAAAAGCCCCACTCCGATCATGGGCAGAAATATCAGGGCGACCCGGGACCCAAACTCCCTCGTCCCCAGGATGAAGGTTATGAAGAGCTTGACCAGGGTGTTGGTCATGGCGGCGAGGGTTATCGCCGCCACCGCCACCCCCCCGTCCATTTGGGAGGTCTTGGTCAGGGTCGCCAATGAGAGGGTTATGGCGTCGACGTCCGCAAGTCCCGCCAAAAGGCTTGCAGCATAGGTTCCTGCCTGGCCGAAGTAGATGGTGGAGATCTTTGAGATCAGAAGGACGAAGGCGAAGAAGGCCCCGAACTTGAGGGCCGGCGAGAGCTTGAAGGGGTCGTCCAGGTTGACGTTCGCCTCAATCGTCTCCCTCTTCCTGAACAAGAGGAGGGCCATGACCACGCCCACGATGGTCATGCTCACGAGGGGTAGAAGGAGGGGGAAGAAGAGCGACCTGTTCACCAAGAAAACCTCAAGAAGGATTCGGGGAAACATGGTGCAACTGGCGATGGTGGTGGCGAAGACCGCCGAGGGGATCACCTCCCGATGAGCCCTCGCCTCCGCCGCCATGGTGGTGGCGACGGCGGTGCTGGATACAAGCCCTCCTAAAGCCCCGGTGATGGAGAGCCCCTTCTCGGTCCCGAAGATCCTGATCATGACGTAGCCGACGTAACCTATCAGGCTGACTAAAACCACCATCAACCAGATGTTCCGCGGGTTAAGGACCTCGAAGGGGTCGAGGGTAGTGTTGGGGAGAAGCGGGAGTATCACCAGAGCTATCGTACCCATCTTCAGGGTGTCGAGAAGCTCCTCTTCCCTGATGATCTCGACGTACCGATGAGCGGTCTTCTTGACAGCCAAAATCACTGTCTCTATGATGGCCAGGGCGATGGCGAGCATGACGGTGTCGGGAGAGTGGCAGAGGACTCCGAGGACGAAGGCGATGACGGCCGCCACCTCAGAGGTGAAGTCGAGCCTGCCCAGGTTCGTCACCGATACGGCGTAGCCCACCGCCACCAGAAGGGCGAAGCTGGCGAAGGCCACCATCATGAAGATCCCGCCGTATAGAGCTGCCATGTGGGCGGAGAGGGTTCCCAATAGCGAGATTAAGATGAAGGTCCGAAGCCCCGCAACCCCTCGCTTCTTCTTCTCCAGAAGGTCCCGCTCCCGCTCGGTCCCGATGAGGGCCCCGATGAGGATCGAGATGAGGAAGGGGTAGAGGTCGCTGAAGGCTATCGCCTCCAGGTTCAGGTAGCCGAAGTCCATCAATCTAACCACGCCCCCTTCGGCTAATAATTTTTCCGTAGAGCCGCAATCGAGCTGAACGAACGTCCCGGTCCGCCTCGGCTTGGTCCGCCATGCTCCGACCCCAGCGTCAGTTTATTGATCTTCGAAGGTCATGGATGAGAAAGATGGCAGCGACCGATCACAAGAAGGAAACCGATCTCGATATCAATGCCGAAACCCCAGCCGAGACCCTCGAGCGGCTTCGAAGGTGCATAGACCTGCTGGAGGGAGCCTACGGCATTCCGAAGAGCAGGGGACTTGGTCCTGTCGACCTTCTCGTCCAGACTATCCTCTCCCAGAACACCACCTCAGCGAACACCCACCGGGCCTTCGAGAACCTGAAGCGAAAGTATCCAGACTACCAGACCTTCCTGGACGCCCCCGACGAGGAGGTCGCCCGTCAGATACGCTGTGGGGGCCTGGCCAACATCAAGACCAAGCGGATCAAAGAGGCCCTGGAGAAGATCAAGGAGAGGAAGGTGGAGGAGAATGAGGAGAGGAGCGAAGGGTCCATAGATCTCGATTTCCTGAAGGGCGCCGACCCCGAGGAGGCGCGTGACTACCTCATGACCCTCCCGGGCGTTGGGCCGAAGACCGCAGCCGTCGTTCTCCTCTTCGCCTTCAACATGCCCCTCCTGCCCGTGGACACCCACGTCAATCGCCTCTCTCGCAGGCTCGGCTTCGTCCCCGAGGAAGCGAGCCTGGAGGAGGCGGAACGGACCCTGGAGCAGATCACGCCGAGGGATAAATACTGCTCGTTTCACGTCAACCTGATCAGGCACGGGCGGGCCGTCTGCAGCGCACGGGCGCCCTCCTGCGGGAGCTGCGTCCTCGCGGAGTTGTGCCCTTATCCAGGCCGAGCGGGGCAAAAGGGTTAAATGCGAGAACGCCGACTGAAGGGCCACTGCGCTCCGGTAGTGTAGCTCGGCCAATCATGCGGGACTCTCACTCCCGCGACTGGGGTTCAAATCCCCACCGGAGCATCCTTTTACTAATAAGCTTGTATGTGTTTAGCTCTTATCAATCAGCATCAGCAAAGCCATTTCTTGATGTCTCGCGTGGGCAGTTCCAGGGAGTTAATTTCGAGTAACTGCGGCTATAGATGTTGTTTTTCTGCTTGCCACAAGTTGTTTGTCGGCGTGCATTCATTGCCCAAAACCAACATCAAGTAATCGATTCAGGGGGAGCTAAACACGTACATAAGCTTTAACTGCATCTTCAGTTCCTTAATAGGTTTTCGAAGGGTTCCATTGACAGGGTGGAAGAAAATTTCACTTCCCATCGCCTCCGCCACTGGTTCACCACCCCCTCCGACGGGTCGGTATGCCCCATGAATTCATCCAGGAGTTGAGAGGCGATGCCCGAAAAGAGGCGATCGGTATATACGGCCACATCGACCGCAAAGAGCTTCGTGAGAGCTACCTTGCCCATATACCGCAGCTGGGGATATAACCAACCGCCACGAAACTTTTTTATTCTTCCTTCGCGAAGATCAACCTTACACCTTCTTCGGTTACGATACTTTCCTTTGTCCACAAGGCCTCTAGCTTTCGTTCTACGTCTTGGCAGGGATATAAAATGGAAGAACCGTTGTATGATATCCCGACGAGTTTCGATGTTGTAGATGATGAGGCAAAAACCGATTGATCTCGATTATATGATAATGATATTACTTTAAAAGTTATAAGCATTCGGCCGTTCGGCCGCGGAGCAGCTTGGAAAATAGCAAGGTAGCTGACTCATGCATTCTCTATTTTTATCATCAAGAAGAACCCTCTGGTGAGGTCGCCAGCTCCGCTTTCAGCGAAAGAGGTTTAGTCTTACCGAAGAAATTCTGGCATGAAGATCACCAGCAACCTCGATCTCTCGATTCCTCTATCCACCCCTGCTCCGACTGTCTCAGTGGCGTGTCTCATTTCCTATCCATCACCTATGTGGATGGTGCCCTGAGACCGGAACCGCGGGGTGTGGTGGAGGTGACCTCTGAGTAGAAGCTAAAGAAGCGGCGGGACTGCTAGATCCGACACTTTTTCCGCAAAGTATATTTAATAGAGAAATCCTTAATATGTCTGGATGGTGTGGTATAATGGGATCATTCGAAACAGAAAAAATATCAAGCGAATGGATAAAGCGTCTAAACGAGAAATATTTAATAGATGAAACTAAACTTAAAAAATTAGTTAAAATTAAGAAAGAAATTATTGGGCTCGAATCAGCTAGTGAAATATCAATTATACAACCAGATGGTCAGTGGAAGACTACCTCAAAAGTTAATGTTTATCCTGAAATGTCCAAATCGACGTTTAAGGGTCAAGAGCTTTTTACCCTAAGGGAAGAGTATCATTGGGCGATTTATGGCCCAGACAAAATAATAGTGAGTTTAAAAGACAAAGAATATGAATTTGATTCTTTAGCCGAACTTGAAAAGAATCTCCCAGAAATCAGTATGTTTGTCGTCATAATCTATGGAGCCCATGAAACTATAGGTGTCAATGCAGAAATACAAAAAGCTTTAAAGAAATTCGCTCTAGATTTTGGAAAATATGTCGAAAGCGAAGTTATAGTTATTGATTATTGGACTAAGGAGGAATTTAATTATAAGCAATATAAAATGCAAGAGGAAAAAATAATGAAAACTTTTAACATCCCTAACGATGCTTGCCCCAGTATTTTGGTTTCAAACGTGCCACCATCTTCTTGGAATGAAGCTGGTAGTAATAAAAAATCGGTACTAATTCACTTTAAGAATTATAATCCTTCTGAAATTGGTTCCAAATTAAGGAAATTGTCAGATAATCTTGAAGATTTAAAAATGCCAAGCGTTTGGGGCGAAAGATGGGATTGCCTTATTAAATGGTGCAAGGATAATGGTGTATTTTCAACTGCATTTGGTATTGTTATTAATTCCCTTTAAATTGAGGCTATAAAATTATCGCATATAGCTTCCGGTGGGCCTCCCATCAGAGGGCTGGTTTACGGCTTAAGAGTGTGCAAATATGGCCCGAGATGATCATTGCATTTTATCCCCAATCTTTAACCCTCTATCGCTCTTCCTTCTCGGGCTTCGATACGTTGCTGGACGTGGCGGCTGTCTCCCTCTTGCCTGGATCAGCATGAACGTTGTTACTAGCTAATTTATAATAAGGTCTCAAATGATCGAAACCCACGTCTTCTTCAATGGCTACCCCAGAACTTTCAGGTGTCAGCCGGTATTTACCATAGACTCTAATAACTCTAATACGTCGTATGGGCCGATAGAGATAGGCGGCGAGAGAAAGCGGCTTATTTTGCCTCCGATATGCGGGAAAGCTTTTGGCGGCCGGCTCTTCAACATCTTTTTAAATGTAAACAGTTACATATCCTACCATGTCCCCACCCGTGAGAATATCCGATATCTCCCTCTACCTCCGCTGCCCGAGGCTCGTCTACTTCCAGGCGATGGGCCTATCAGTCTGGTCGGAGGTCGGAAACCTGTCAAATCTCCTCCTGAGGGAGATGGCCCTATCCCTATCCGAGTTCGAGCCCGAAGGGGGGATCGACCTCGAGGCCTGGCTCCGGGAGTCCCTTGAGAGGGCCGAGGCCGAACTCCCCCTCATCTGCGGGGAAGAGGTCAACATCCACGACCTCCGGGCCGCTGCGGGGGAGATCCGCGAGACCCTTCCCGAGATGGCATCGAAGCTATCTCCGAAGCTCGAACTATTGACCCCCAGTGAGGTGGAGGTGGATTTAAGGTCCGATCGGCTCGGCCTCTCCGGAAGGATAGATAGGATCGTCTCAAGAGCTGGAGACGGTGGGCCGAAGGAGAGGGTCTCGATCCCCTCGATTATAAAGACGGATAATCCTCCAGAGAGGGGGGTCTGGCGGAGTGACCGACTTCGACTGACCGGATATGCCATGCTCCTCGAAGACGACCAGAAGCTGAGGGTCGATTTGGGGATCGTCGAGTATCCTCGGGCCGGCGAGGTCCGGGAGGTGGAGATCAGATCCTCCGACCGGAGGAGGGTTCTTCGGATCAGAGACCGGGTGAGGTTGATCAACGGCGGAAAGCTCCCCGACCGGCCGCGAGATGCCCCCTGCGAATGGTGTTCTGTCCTCGAGGTTTGCGAGACCAGATCGACCCTCGCCTCCAAGTTCTTCTGATCAGAAGCGTTATATTCCAAAGCATCGGAAGGTCCGAACATGTTTGGAAAGAGGCACGTCCTCTCGATGCGGGAGTTCTCGCGCGAGGAGATCGACTCCGTCCTCGACCTGGCCGAGTCTCTGGAGCCCTACGCCCGCGGCGGGAGGTGCGATGCCCTCTCGGGAAAGATCCTGGCCCTCCTCTTCTTCGAGCCGAGCACCAGGACGAGGCTCTCCTTCGAGACGGCGATGATGCGCCTTGGGGGAAAGACCCTCAGCCTCGGCCCCACTGAGGGGTCGGCCATCGCCAAGGGAGAGTCCCTGGCCGACACCATCCGCGTCATCGGGGCCTACGCCGACGCCCTGGTCATCCGCCACCCCAAAGAGGGCTCGGCCCGCCTCGCATCCCAGTTCTCGCCGGTCCCGGTTTTGAACGCCGGGGACGGCGCGGGCCACCACCCCACCCAGACCCTCCTCGACCTGTACACCATAAGAAAGGAGAGCAGCCTCGACGACCTCAAGATCGCCCTCGTCGGCGACCTTAAGTACGGCAGAACCGTCCACTCCCTCGCCTACGCCCTGGCCCTCTACGGAGCAGACATAACCCTGGTCTCGCCTCCAACCCTGGAGATGCCGGCCTCGATCAAGGCGGATCTGGCGGGTAAGGGGACGATGGTCCGGGAGACCCACGATCTGGACTCGGTGATCAGAGATGTGGACGTCCTCTACGTCACCAGGATCCAGAGAGAGAGGTTCCCCGACCCCTACGAGTACCAGAAGGTAGCCAAGAGCTATCGGATCGCACCCGAAAGCCTGGAAGGGGTCAGAGATGGGCTCATAATCATGCACCCCCTCCCCAGGGTGGACGAGATCGCTCCCGAGGTGGACGAGACCGGTCATGCCCTCTACTTCAAGCAGTCCTTCTACGGCGTGCCGGTGAGGATGGCCCTTCTCAAGATGCTGATAGGTGATCGCCTTGAATGAGACCGAGATGAAGCTGAGGGTGACCCCCATCGGGAACGGGACGGTCATCGACCACATCCCCGCAGGCCAAGCCCTGAACGTCCTCAAGATCCTGGGCATTGACAGGACGACCGAGGCGACAATAAGCGTCCTGATGAACGTGACCAGCAAAAGGTCCGGCAAAAAGGACATCGTCAAGGTGGAAGACCGGGAGCTAAAAGAGGATGAGGTTAACAAAATATCCCTCATCGCGCCCGGGGCGACGATCAACATCATCAGAGACCGCCGTGTCGTCGAGAAGTATACCGTCGACATGCCGGACCTGATCGTGGGCGTATTGAGGTGCCCAAACCCCTCATGCATATCCAACACCAACGAGCCGATCAAGTCCCAGCTTCTGGTCAAGAGCAAAAACCCAGTGGTTCTGAGGTGCGTCTACTGTGAGCAGCCGATCACAGAGAAGATAGCAGACTACTTAATATAGAAGCGAAAAGGCTGCAGAGCTAATTATCCTTCCAAGGACGGAGTTCAAGATGACAGTAAAAGATGGCGATTTCATCAAGGTAGATTACACCGAGAGCGTCGACGGCCAGGTTATATCCACCACGGACCGGGATGTGGCAATGAATAACGACATCTACGAGGACGGGGTCGAGTACGGTCCCGCCCTGATCGTGGTCGGGTCCGGAGACGTGGTGGCGGGGTTCAAAGACGAGCTGATGGGAAAGGAGATCGGAAGCTCCGGGAGCGTGGAGGTCCCCCCCGAGGAGGCCTACGGCGTTCGCGACCCCGAGAACGTCGAGCTGATACCCCTCACCAAGTTCAAGAAGGAGAGGCCCGAGATCGGGATGCGGGTCTCTGTAGACGGCAAGATGGGAACCCTCACTCGAATTATCGGGAGGAAGGCGAGGATCGACTACAATCACGTTCTCGCCGACAAGACGGTGAAGTTCGATTACACCATCGTCGAGAGGATCGAGGACCGACAGGAGAAGCTGGAGAACCTGATCAGGATCTTCGCCAAGATAGATCTGAAGGCAGAGATCTTGGAGGGCGACGTCGCTGAGATCGAGTCTCCCTGGGAGATGAGCTACTACAAGGAGTGGCCGATGATAAGGCGGGGAGTCGCTGAGATGGCGATGAGGCTCCTCGAGCTCAAAGAGGTCCGGTACATCGAGAGCCACAAAATCACACCCACCGTCACCTCGCAGCTGGTATCCCCTCCCTCCAAGGCCGAGGAGCCGGAGGAAGAAGAGGGAGGAGAGACGCCGGCTGAAGCTCCGGCACCAGACGAGGAGAGCTGAAATTCATTTTTTACGATATGAGAACTGTTTTTCTCGCAGTTGCTGAGATCTGTCGCCCGCCCCGCCTGGGTGGGCGAGATCATTCATTTCTGGCAAAAAGTTTTATAGGGCTAGAAGCCAACTCAAGGTTCATGACGCAAGAGCAATCTGCGTGGGATCGTTTTCTATAACATCGAAGCACTGCGTGGAGAAAAAGTTCGGATTTTCGACACCACACTCCGAGATGGTGAACAGACCCCCGGCGTCTCCCTGACCCCGGAGGAGAAGATCGCCATCGCTCGGCAGCTCGACAAGCTCGGTGTGAACGTCATCGAGGCCGGTTTTCCAGTATCCTCTCGAGGCGATTTCGAGGCCGTCAGGATGATCGCAGCCGAAGGGCTTGAAGCCTCAGTCTGCGGCCTTTCGCGAATCATAAGAAAGGACATCGACGCCTCCCTCGATGCCAACGTGGACATGGTCCACGTCTTCGTCTCGACCTCGGACATCCAGATCCAGCACACCATCAAAAAAAGCCGCCAGGAGATAGTCGAGCAGTCGGTCGGAGCCGTGGAGTACGTAAAGGAGCACGGGAGAACCTGTCTCTTCTCGGCCATGGACGCCACCCGAACGCCCCTCCCCTTTCTCAAGGAGATCTTCGGAGCCGTGGAGGGAGCGGGCTGTGACATAATCAACATCCCCGATACCGTGGGGGTAGCGATTCCGACGAACTTCTACATGCTCGTAAAGGAGATCTGCGATTCAACGAAGAACATGGTCGTCGACGTCCACTGCCACAACGACTTCGGACTCGCCGTCGCCAACAGCCTCGCCGCCTTCGAGGCGGGGGCAAGGGAGGTTCAGGTGGCGGCCAACGGTCTGGGCGAGAGGGCGGGAAACGCTAACCTCGCCGAGACGGTGATGTGCCTCCACTCCATGTACGGAGCAGAGACCTCCATCAAGACCCCTTACCTGGTGGAGACCGCAAAGCTCGTAGAAAGGCTCTCCGAGGTGAGGATATCCAGAACCGCTCCCATCGTCGGCGAGAACGCCTTCGCCCACGAGAGCGGGATTCACAGCCACGGCGTCCTGGAGCGGTCCGATACCTTCGAGCCGGGCATAATGACGCCGGAGATGGTGGGCCATCGAAGAAGGATCGTCCTCGGAAAGCACACCGGAAGGCACGCCGTCAAGCAATCTCTGGAGGAGATGGGGTACGCCCCCAACGAGAGCCAGCTCCAGGAGATCCTGGAGAGGGTGAAAGACCTCGGAGATAAGGGCAAGTGCGTGACCAACGCCGATCTTCAGACCATAGCCGAGGTGGTCATCGGTGAGCTGGCCAAGGAGAAACAGGCCGTCATCTTGAAGGAGCTGGCGGTGATGACTGGAAACACCCTCACCTCGACGGCCACAGTCCGGGCCACCGTCAGGGGCGAAGAGCGGGTCCTCGCCGACATCGGCGTCGGCCCCGTGGACGCAGCCCTCAAGGCGGTCCGGGGGATCCTCGGGGATGAGACCGCCGTCAAGATCAGCGACTTCCGGATCGAGGCGATAACCGGAGGGTCCGACGCCCTCGCCGAGGTGGTGATCGGCGTCGAGAACAGCCGCCTCGGAAGGAAGGTGACGGCCCGGTCTGCAAGAGAGGACATAGTGATGGCCTCAGTGGAGGCGCTGATCAACGCCATAAATAGACTGATGTTGCTGGAGGAAGAAGCAAATTGAGCGATGCAAAATATGAGGTGACAGATACCCACTGTCACCTCGACTTTAAGAATTTCAACAAGGACAGAGATGAGGTGATCCAGAGAGCCTTAAGGGCCGGGGTGACCACGATGATCAACTCAGGGATCGACCTCAAGACCAACAGGAAAACCCTCGAGCTGGCCCGGAAGTACGATTTCATTTTCGCTACCCTGGGCCTCAACCCAAACGGCCTCGGCGAGACCACCGACGAGGAGGTGGAGGCGACCCTCGACCAGATCCAAACTCACGCGAAGGAGATCGTGGGCGTAGGCGAGGCGGGCCTCGACTACTACCGCTGTCCCGATCAGAAAGGGAGGGACCGGCAGCGAGATGTATTTCGAAAGGTGGTCAGCCTGGCAAAAGACCTGGACCTACCCCAGGTGATTCACGCCCGCCTCGCCGAGGACGAGGCCTTTGATATGGTCAAAGACCTGAACAAGGTCGTATTTCACTGCTACAGCGGGACGGTGGGGACGATGAGGGAGGCCGTAGACCGCGGATTTTACATCTCCCTCGCCACCGTCGTCTGCAAGTCCGCCCAGCACCAGGTTCTGGCAAGACAGGTTCCCCTGGACCTGCTTTTGATCGAGACCGACAGCCCCTTTCTCTCTCCAAAAAAGGGGAGAAACGAGCCTGCATACGTTCTTGAGTCCCTTAACCTGATCGCCAAGATCAAAGACCTTCCACCTGAAGAGGTGGCAAAAGCCACCACCTCAAACGCCAAAAGGATATTCAACCTCTGAGCGGGAACCTTTATCCCGCTCCCTTCCGCGATCATTGATCCCAGATGAACGATTCAGATTCTCTGATGCTCTTTCTCTTCCGATCTCGTTATCTTCGATCTCGTCTTCTCCGATCTCGTCTTCTCCGATTCTAATTACCCTACGTCTGCTCCTACACTTCTGATTCGATCTTATGTCCTTTTTCGTTCAGATAAGATGGAAAATTATATCAGATCGACGCGGAAACCACTGTGCAAGCGAGATGGACCAGTGATCCGATGCCGATACGCTTCGAACACATAATGAAGTATCTGGGCTCCAAGAAGGAGAAGGGGAGGAAGAAGATCGGCCTGTTGGTGGACGGGCCCAACATGCTCCGAAAAGAGTTCCAGATCGACCTGGAGGAGATCAGAGACATCCTGAAGGACTACGGCGACATCAAGGTGGGCCGGGTATTCCTCAACCAGTACGCCTCAGAGAAGCTGGTCGAGGCTGTGGAGAACCAGGGGTTTGAGCCGGTGATCTGCACAAGCGACGTCGACGTGAAGCTGGCGGTGGAGGCGGTGGACATGATCTACAGCCCGATCATAGACACCATCGCCCTAGTCACCAGAGACGCCGACTTTAAGCCGGTCCTTCTAAAGGCGATGGAACACGGCAAGGAGACTATAATCTTCGGGGCGGAGCCAGGATTTTCCGTCGCATTGAAGAACTCCGCCGATTACGTGATCGTCCTTCGGGACGGAGAGTACGTGGTCGAATGATCCGGGTCGCCAGCATCTATTTGTAGGGCCACTTCCAGACGGATGGGCCGAAGGCAGAAGTTCTGGTAAGGTGAGATCGAGTTGAAAGAGTTCTTCGGGAAGTCGGGACGAATCTGGGCCAGAAGGCTTTCGCTTCAGGCCGGATGGCAGAGGGACGGCGGCCGCGATGACCGCTGGAACGACCCGGACCCCTGGGGCGACGATCGTTTTTCCCCCACCGGTGGTTTCAAGCTTCCTCTGACATATTCGGGCATGATTCTTGTCATATGCGTCCTCCTCTTCTTCGTCAGTGTCAAAGCACCCGTCTTTACTTCTAACTACCTGGCCTTAAACCCGGCCTTCGTCGCAGCCCGACCTTGGACCCTCATAACCCACATGTTCGTTCATGGCAATATCTCCCACCTGCTGGTCAACATGATCGTCCTATTCTTCTTCGGAACGGAGCTCGAGCGGAGGGTCGGCGAGTCGAGGTTCCTCCAGATCTTCATCGTCTCGGGCCTTGTCGCGGCCATCGGCCAGATGGTGGTGGTCCCCACCGGCTACATGGTGGGGGCAAGCGGCGCCCTCTTCGGCGTCATGGGCTGCCTCGCCGTGATTGCCCCAGAGATCACGGTATTGATATACTTCGTGATACCCCTGAGCATAAGGGCTGCGATAGTCCTCTTTGCGGTTATCGACTTCGCCTTGATGGGGTCAGCAGACAACATAGCTCACATGGCCCATATAACGGGCCTTCTCGCGGGCCTCGCCTACGGCGGCATGCTAAAAGATCGATATCGACGCAGGTACCGTTAAGCTCTTGTGGGGTGGGCGAAGATCTGAACTATGCGGCTCCGGTCGTTCGTGATGGCGAGGGCTTTGCCTCTTGAGAACGTGGTGGTAATCTGGGAGACGAGATCGGAATCATCGTGGGGGAGACGAGCGCCCACGAGTTCAAGTTTTTGATCGCTGATGAGGCTAGCAGGGGAAGTTACGTCAAGGTCAAAGACGGCTCAAAAGACTGGATCTTCGCCCAGGTGGTGGACGTCACCCGGTCCAACGTCGCCTACAGCCTCAGCATGATCGATGAGGAGAACACCGAGGCAAAAGAGCGGGTTTTGGGCCTGGCCCGGGTGATCGGAGTAGCATCGGGCGGAAAACTGCAGATGCCCACAAACCCGCCTCGGCCCGGAGATCCGGTCCTGAGGGCCGACGCCGATCTGATAGAGAGGGCCTTGGGCCTCTCGAAGGGAAATCTCTACATCGGCCTTCTTGACGGCCACGATCTGAAGGTCAAGCTCGAAGCCGACTCCTTTGTCCAGAAGCACTGCAGCATCCTTGCCAAGACCGGGAGTGGAAAGTCTTACACCGCGGCAGTCGTACTGGAGGAGCTTCTGGAGAAGGGCGTCGCCCTTCTGATAATCGACCCCCACGGTGAGTACGCCTCGATGAAGCAGAAGAACACCAAAGGGGAGTTCGTCAAGTACGACGTCAAGCCGACGGGCTACGACGTCACCGTCTATTCTCCCGCAAACCAGACGACGGCCCCTCATGTCGACCGGTTTTTCAGGTTCAGCGGCAAAAACATGACCGCTCGGGAGCTCTCGGCGATGCTACCCGAGGACGTGACCAACAGCCAGAAAGGAGTCCTCTACGAGGCGATAAAGATCCTCAGCTCCGACGGCGGGACATATGAGCTGGAGGACGTGATCGCCCAGGCCGAGAAGGACACCAGCAAGGCCAAGTGGGGATTGATCGGCCATCTCGAAGCCCTGGCGGAGCTGGGCATATTTTCTGGAAAGGCCACAGACCTTGGCGACCTCCTTCAGAGGGGAAAGGCCTCCATCATCGATATGACCGGAGTTCCCCCAGACCTCCAGGGGATGATCGTCGCCAAGCTTCTTTCAGATTTGTTCGAGGCGAGGAAGAGGGGTTTTGTCAACCCGGGCATGGTGGTGGTGGAGGAGGCCCACAACTACATCCCCGAGAGGGGTAGCGGAAAGGCCGCCAGCACCGCCGTTATACGGACCATCGCCGCCGAGGGGAGGAAGTTCGGCCTCGGCCTTCTGGTCATCAGCCAGAGGCCCGCCAGGGTCGATAAAAACGTCATATCCCAGTGCAACACCCAGATAATCCTCCGGGTCACAAACCCCAACGACCTCCGGGCCCTGAGCAAGGGGATCGAGGGGATGAGCTCGGAGCTTGAGGAGGACATAAAGAGGCTCCCGCCAGGGACGGCGATGCTGGTCAGTAACGAGATCGAGCACCCCGTCACCGTCAAGATCAGGCCGAGGAAGAGCAGGCATGGGGGGGTCAGCACTCCCATCGTCGGCGAGAAAGCAAAGGCCGCAACCAGGGCCAGGGGCGATAAAGTGGCCAAACCCGCCAGCACCCAGGCGAAAGGGGCAGAGACGAAGCCTGATTCGGGGGCGAAGATCGAGAAGAAGGATGCCGGCGGCGGATTCCTCAGAAAGATTCTTGGTAAATGATCTTTTTCGTTTCTTTTTTCGTTTCTTAAAGGTTCCCTCTTCAGGAGATCACCGACGGGCTTCGCGTCTTAAAGAGGAGGATCGAGGCCGTGAGCGCTGCCATCGCCCCGAAGAGGAAGGTCGCCTCGGCGCTCAGGTACTGCCAGAGAAACCCTGCCACGACCCCCGAGGCGAGGGCCGATACGCCGACAGCGCCGTAGTAGACCCCCAGGCCCGTTCCTCTGATGTCTGCGTGGCACAGATCCGAGACGAAGGCCCGCTCCGCCCCGTCGACGATGGCGAAGACCAGACCGTAGAGGGCGAATAGAAGGACCAGAACCGGCGTCGATGAAACGAGGGCGAAGCCCAGGGCTACCAGGGCGAAGAGGGCGTATCCGAGGGTCAAGACCTTCTTTCTTCCGACCCGGTCGGACCAGGAGCCGCTGGGGATCGAGAAGAGGGTGTACACCAAATTAAAGAGGACGTAGAGGAGGAGGGGCGCGCCGATGGTCATGCTTCCGGAAAAGAAGTCCGTGGCCCTCAGGATGAAGAACATGTAGCTGAAGTTTGCGAGAGCGAAGAGGGAGGCGATGAGGACGAAGGGTCGGAGGTCGGGCGAGAGGGCCGATAGGCTCGGCCGGATACGGCAAGTCAGGGATCTGTCCTGATCCCTGACGGGGATCAGGGGAAGGAGAGCGACGAAGGCGACCGCCCCCGCCACGACGAAGATCGTCCTGAAATCCATCCCACCCTGCCAGAGGAGGTAGGCTAAAACAGAGCCGATCACCGCCCCCAGGGAGTCGAGGGCTCGATGGATGCCAAAGCCCCTCCCACGCCCCTCCCGGGGCGTTGACTCGGCGATGATGGCGTCCCGGGGCGCCGACCGTATCCCCTTGCCTGACCTCTCCATCGTTTTGAGGACGAAGATCTGTTGCCAGGTCGAAGCGATTGCGAGGAGGAGCTTTCCGACGGCTGATATGCCGTAGCCTGCCGCCACGAGGGGCTTTCTTCTTTTCAGCCGATCCGAAAAGTACCCTGAGACGACCTTGAGGATGCTAGGAAGGCCTTCGGCCAGCCCCCCGATCAGGCCGATGGCAATGCCTCCGGCACCCAAAGACGCGATGAATAGAGGCAGAATCGGCTGGATTATCTCGCTGCTGGCGTCGTTTAAGAGGCTCACCAGCCCCAGGAGGTAGATGTTCCTCTTTCCGCCATTAGCTCGGGCTTCGGTCACGGGTACTGCGTAGGCAGGGGGGCGGCAACAAGGTTTCGGTCCGAAGCTTTGTGCATATCCAAAGTTGTAAAATATGACGAAATAATATATACAAATTTTCAATGTTTTCTTTATGTCAGAGATGATTTTTTTCCTCGAACTCTTCCGAGAAGCTGACAAGATATGTGCTTGAGTGCAACTTAGATCTGATATATATGGAGAATAGATCTCAAATTTGAACGGATATGCCACCTATTCTTATATATCTCAAGTTACAAGCAGCTACCAACTTATATAAACGAATTAAATCAGTATTTTGAAAATTTCAGCGAAAAATTCATATATTTAAAACAACAAAATGATAACTGTTTAATCGGACCATCTGAAGGTGAAGAACGTAGATGGATCACATCTGAGCCCGATTAAGATCGAAAGGAAGGATGAAGCATGTATATCGATATAGGCGATGTTAAAAAGATAGCACCAAACGCCTTAAGCGCGAGAGAATACGCAAAAACTCTGAGGCCGGATCAGCCTACCATCGTTTTGAGAAACTACAATGAACCTACAACTCCACCGCACTCAGAAAAAGGCGTCAAAGTACTGGACATCGAAAAGGAAAAGGCCTCCTCAAAAGGAGTTGAACTGGCTTACGGGGTCAAACCTAACGTTCCCGGATCGAACGTAATCAATGCCATTGTAGCCGCTCTCGGCCCTGGCAGTTGGCAGCTTTGGATATCAGACGGAAGCTACACCGGATATACCATCACCGAGTTGTACGAATGGCTGAAGAATTTTGACGATACCAACCTCCATGTTTGGACTGCTGAAGTCTTCGACTGTGATGATTTTGCTCAAGCTGTTCAGGGGTCTGCGAACAAGTTCTTCAAAGGAATCGCTTTGGGAACTTTGTGGTACGGGGATAAAGCAGGGACATGGGGCCACGCGGTCAATATCTTCTACAGCTATACCCATAATAGGGCATTCCTTCTCGAGCCACAAAGTGACGCCTTTTACGAGTTCAATCAGAAGGATTGGGAGCCCTGGATGGTGGTCCTTTAAATAGGTGCCGACTAGAAAAATGGGGATGGTGTGTGAATCCACCATCATCCTATTTTTGTATTCTTTTACTACTTTGGGAGCGCAGAGGAGTAGCCCCGCGAAAGAATGTGGTTTGACAGACCATAATTGTTCGTTGAGGGAGCTGTTGACTTATCCATATCACAAAAAATCAACCATTTGAAGGTGCAGTACCCTGATTCACAAAGGTTGTTTATACGATGGAGTTGAAAAATATCTGAATAGATCAGCTATTCGAGCCCTTCCCGGATGCGAGCTAAGCTCCAAGCAGGGAGGCTATTGGAGCGTGTATTTCAGGGACAACGCGTTGAGGAAGCGATCTCTGGGTGGAGAGCAAGATGAAATTTGCGAGATCTCTGGTTGTGCTCTTGGCTTTAGCACCTTTGATGCTGGGCTTTGCGGCCGCCATATCGCCCGGGGATCAGTTCTTCTCCCTCCTAGAGGAAGGCGAGTATCCGCCCAAGGTGCCGGTGGGTCCAGCTCTCCAGGATCTGGGCCTGATCCTGGCCGGAACCGGCGTCGCCTCGAACTCCACGGCCGACCTCCCCCTCACCCTGATGGTCGAGAGGTCGAAGGTGATCCGACCATCTCACGCCAAAAAGCTCTTTGACGATCTGGACAGGATCGATGCTTCCAGGACTGGAGGGGCAATGGTTGATGATGAATCCGGCTACAGAGGTCACATGCTTCTCTTAGAGAGGCCCTATCTGCTCGGTCAGATCGAAATAAGGGGCGGGGAGGACGCCTCAGACCTAGAGGCTAAGGTTTTGAAGACCACTGCCAGCGGTGAAGAAGTCGTCGGTCACCTCTCGATCAAGACGGAACGGCAGGACCGCGTCTGGAACGGCGAGGGCGTCTTGCTCATGGAGGATGGAATAATCCAAGGAGATTACGAAGTCGTCCTCGAGATGACGCCTCAAGCAGAAAGGGGAGGAGAGGAGCCCCAGATCGCTCCAGGACCGCCACCTGACATATCAAGGATCGCGTCTGCAGGTTCAGCTCCATATGACATCGCCGATTGGAATAAAGTGATAAAATGAGACGAATAGAATTCCTCAAGCTGGCAGCATCCCTTGTCGCCTGCTATCTTGCGGCCTTCGTTGGGTCGATCTTCACCACGCCGAACGTGCCCACCTGGTACGCCTCGTTGGCGAGGCCCTTCTTCGCACCGCCCAATTGGGTCTTCGCCCCGGTATGGACCGCCATCTTCACCCTGATGGGGATCTCAGTCTATCTGGTCTGGCGGGAGGGACGTGCAGATCCGAGGGTGAAGGCCGCATTGGCGGTCTTCGCACTCCAGCTCGTAGCGAACGTATCCTGGTCAGCGGCCTTCTTCGGCCTCCGCTCCCCTCTGGCGGGGCTCGTCGTCATCGTCTTCCTCTGGGCTCTGATCGCCCTGACCATCCAGAAGTTCAGAGCGGTATCGAGGACTGCGGCAGCCCTTCTCCTTCCCTACATAATCTGGGTGAGCTTCGCGGCGGTTCTGAACTTCGCGATCTGGAGGCTCAACCCATGACCGGCGATGCTGATCTTTCTGGATTCGATCCTCTGAATAGCAATCGATTTTTATAAATTCTTTCGCCAAAAAGATTTTAATGTTTTAGAATCGCTATAGTAGAATTAGGTGATCTAAAAATGGCAGAAGAGAATAAACATCTGGGCGAGATGATAAACACCTTCGACGCTGCTGCCAGCGAGGCTCTGGGTAAAAGAGAGAGCCACACCCCCAGGATCGAGGCGCCGAAGGCGGTAGGTGCCGACGAGCCCTTCGAGATCAAGGTCTCGGTCCAAAACCACCCCAATAAGGCGGAGCACTCCATCAGATGGATCGAAGTTTACTTCCGAGAGGATGGAAGGCCTTTCAACCCCATAATGCTTACAAGGATGGAATTCACCCCGGTCTACTCAGAGCCGGAGGCGAAGCTGAAAGTGAAGCTCCTCAAGTCTGGAACGATCCTGGCCATGGAGTACTGCAACATTCACGGCCTCTGGTCTGCAAAAGAAGAGATAAAGGTGGAATGAAGATGGAGTGATAACTCCAAGCCCTCTTTTTTTCATCAGGCGGCACAATCTACTTTTCCAGTGATAAAATTGGAGGCTGGGCACATTCTCCTAAAAGTTTTTAGTCTTTGGGGCGAAGTACCCAGTGGTACCCTCCAATGACCCAAATACACCTTAACTTGATAAA
>Ga0272442_10001773_pt1 | contig 32095 bp, 20 predicted proteins | sample SSMForm2O_FD_200262 | JGI IMG/M metagenome (GOLD analysis project Ga0272442, IMG submission 200262) | Marine sediment archaeal communities from Little Sippewissett salt marsh, Falmouth, MA, United States - SSM-Form-2O | ecosystem: Environmental > Aquatic > Marine > Wetlands > Sediment ... | reverse complement strand
CGATCCGGGCGAAGGCCTGCTCAAAATCCGCCGCACAATAGCGCAAAAATGTCGTCCAGCGTCCCGTCTTTACCAGAATCCGCGGCTGCAATTCCCCTTGCCCAATCTTTTTCTGACGTTCTCTAAATTCCTTCGAACTATAATATCCCCGTACCTTCGGCTTGAATTTCTCCGCCCGTACTTCCTCCTTGATCAACTCCTCATATTCGCGTCCCTGTTCCAATTCCCCAATTGCAATCTGGGGTATCCCATACCGCAACGTACCGAACACCTCTTTAACCCTTTTACTAAGATCCGCTCCCCCGAAAATCATTAATTCCCTGCTGGCCAGTACCTCCCGAAAGTCATCCAGATATAACAACATGCGCAACTGTGATAAATCTTTCTCCATCAGATAGTGGGCTCGCTTCATCCCGTACAAACCCCGAAACGGATGTTGCATACAGTAGCGTACTTCCTGCCCTGTACCCACTCCGGCAAACAATACCGGCACATATTCCTTGCTCTTTTCCAGAATCGATATTCGTGCCTCTTCCTCCAGATTCAACAGTTCCTTATGCTTTAGAGAAAAGTAATGCAATCCCGTCCAGTACTCAACCAGGGTAAGACCTTCCGCCCCGCGACTATTCTGGATATCCCCTGCCAGTTCCGCATCCACTTCCCGCAGTACTTTTATATTATCTTTATAGAACTTATACCCCTTTGTCGTCGCCGGTCGCTCCCGCCGAGGCAGTGCCAGTTGCGAATACACCCACACCGCCGAATAGGGTGACTCCAGCGCCGGATATTCCTCCGGCTGCATTAAATCTCTCGCCCTGCCCACCAACTCTGCCGCCGGCTCATATTCCTTCCGCATATAATGAACCACCGCCTCCAGCAGCAGTTTTTCCACCTCGGCTTCACAACTGTCTAGATATACTCTTACCTCCTTCTCCACCCTTTCAGCATCCCTTTCCTCCATCAGGCCCTGAATTCGTCTGCTGAACTCCCCAAAACCTCTTTTTTGAGTTTTTTCCAGTGTTTTGCCTTCCATGGCTCCTCTCATTTCCCGCCCTGTATGGGCGCAAACCTACCTCCCACCACTATATACCTATAAATTATCGGACGCTCCCCTGCCTAACCTTTAAAAACTCCCCAATCTCAGCTTCCCCCATTTCTACCCATCCAAAGCTCACTGTAACTCCCCGAATTACCGACCAAGCAGCCTTAAATCAGCTTCTCTTGTTATAGTATTTTCTGTAATCAATGCATAATTCTTTGACTTTATATCTTATAATCCTGGGTGTTGTTTGTAGGTCCCGCGCCGTCCCCGCCAGATTGCCATGGCTGCGCTTGATAGCATCGATAATCAGTTCCCGTTCAAACAAAGCTGTTCTTTCCTTTAGTGATCCCGTCCCGATCGTATCTGTGGCATCCGAAGTTTGTAAAGTCGGGGGTAGGTGATGAGCATGAATAACCCCGTCAGTGCTTAATAGAACCGCTCTTTCTATACAATTTTCCAGTTCTCGCACGTTACCGGGCCAGTGATACGAAACCATCATGTTAATTGCCGGCGTACTAATCCTGCGTATGTCTTTATTCATTCTTTTCGAATACTGTTCCGCAAAGTGGTCGGCTAACAGTAAAATATCGTCCTTACGATCACGCAACGGAGGAAGCATTATCGGAAACACATTAATGCGATAATACAGATCCTGACGGAAACTTCCGAGCTCTACTGCTTTTTCCAGATTCCTGTTCGTGGCCGTGATAATTCTGGCATTTGTTTTCAGCGTTCTATTACTGCCTACTCGCTCAAATTCCCTTTCCTGCAGAACACGCAGTAGTTTAACCTGAGTAGTCAGGGAAAAATCACCCACTTCATCAAGAAATATGGTACCATTGTTTGATTCTTCCAGCCGCCCCTTGCGGGCCTGGGTTGCACCCGTAAAAGCGCCTTTTTCATGCCCGAACAGCTCGCTTTCCAGCAAATTCTCATTCAGGGCGGCACAGTTGACTTTCAGGAAAGGTCCTTTCTCTCTGGCACTGGCATAATGGACTGCATGAGCAACTAGCTCCTTACCCGTACCGGATTCACCTCGAATGAGTACCGTTGTGTCACTGGTGGCAACCTGCTGAATCGCGCGATATACATCACGCATGGCATTTGAGTTACCTATTATGTTTTCCGGACGAAACCTATCTTCCAGTTCATGCCGCAGGCGCAAATTCTCATTTTCAAATTGTTGGCGCAGTAACGATTCTTCCCGCCTGGTCCTGACATCATTGGCTATCATACTGGCGACTATGCTCAGGACGCGCATATTCTCGTCCAATGATGCCGCTTTATCAAATGCACAATCAACCGAAATCGTTCCTATAACGTCCGCCCCGATCGTAATAGGTACACAAATAAAACTCCTCTCCTCTTTGGCGGTGGCGGACCTTTCGAAACGGTTCAGAAACAATGGCTCCTCCGACACCTTTGGAACGATCATCGCCTTACCCGTCTCCATTACCTTGCCTGTTACTCCCTCACCTATTCGATATCTCACTTTACGGCTGCGTTCCTGAGAAAGGTTATGAGCCACTTCTACCCTGATTTCGTTATCATCAGGAACCAGCAGTGTTACCATGCCTGTGTTCAGATCCAACCCACTGTCCAAGGCATCCAACACTTCCATGAGAGCCTGTTTTTGATGAGTTCCCGAAGCTAGAATAAGACTGATTTTATAAAGCACCTCTAATTCTAGTACATGTCGTGTCGCATGCGCGATTCTCTTTTTTAAGTCTATGTCCGATTCAGACATAATTCATGAACTCCTTAATTACTTAGGAAAAAGTCCGTCTAATGCGACATTATTGTAACATAAAAACCAATGTAACAAAAATGTAATTTTTAAAAGCCACAAAAACAGCAGCACGCATGACGTATCTACTTGTAATATAATATGTTACGATTTTTATAATTTGTGGCATGTATTTTGTTATCTCGATTACAGTTACGACTGTTTACAGTTATCGCAGAAAAGAACGTTCTGAAACTTTGGACAATTGGTAAAACTTGACCTGAAACAAAAAAGGAGCAAAACATGTTCATTCCAACCGGAAGAAAAAGAATTGTTGTGATGTTAGCAACCGCATTGATGTTTTCTAGTATCGCTTGTGTGTTAAAAGCCGAAGAACAAGCAACAAAAGAGGAAGAAGATACCCCAAAATTGGGTATTGACCTCGATGCCACTTATGCCAGTAAGTACATCTGGTATGGATATGATCCTTTCGATGACCACGCTGCGTTGCAACCCAGTGTGACCGTCGATCTGTTCGGTACTGGCTTTAGCTTGAATGTATGGGGATCGATTCCGATGGGAACCGGCAGTAACGGTCATGGTGATGGTATCAATATATGGCAGGAATACGACTATACCGCGGCTTATGACACATCTTTCTTTAAGGATGAATTATATGCCCTGGATTTTGGGGTAAAATATATTTACTACCATTTCCCCAAACTTAACCATTTAGCCGACACCCAGGAAGTAGGTATGAGTGTGGCCCTTCCGAATCTGCTCAAGATTGGGGATAGTGCTTTAGTGCCGAGTTATTACATCGGTAAGTTATGGCCCACCTCAAGCGGTGTAGGCGAGGTAGCCGGTGGTTACCACAGCTTCGCTCTGAGTTATGACTTGGCCATTCCTGACACAGACTACTCCCTGAGTCTTTTTTCAGATATCAATTACAATGACGGCATGTTTGGAGCCGACCACGATTTCTCACATGCGACCTTTGGTGTTTCCACCAGTGTTGATGTCGGCCCTGTAAGTGTAACCCCATTCTTGAATTATCAGTTATCTATGGATGACAGTGTAAATCCCGAGGATGAACTGTACGGCGGGTTAAGTGTCAGTTACAGCTTTTGAAAAATTTCAACTTTTGATCTTGCCCTGGCAAATGAGATCTTGAAATAAAGGAATAATCTGATGATGAAAGTTATAAAAAGTACATTTTTGTTAGTTGTTTTAATATTAGCGGTGGGTACGACCGCCTTCGCCGAGGAAGCGAAAGCTTCAGCTCCAGCTACGGTGGAATCAGTGGAGACTCTGCAAACCAATCTTAATATCGTTTGGACCTGTCTGGCGGCTTTTTTGGTGTTCTTTATGCAGGCTGGTTTTGCCATGGTAGAAGCTGGCTTCACCCGGGCCAAAAATGCCGTTAATATCCTCATGAAAAACCTTATGGATTTTTCTGTTGGTTCCTTAGCCTTCTTCCTGGTCGGGTTCGGCTTGATGTTTGGTGCTACTAAAGGCGGATTTATTGGCTCTTCTCTATTTGGTTTGAGTGAAGCGGACCCTGCCGGTAATAGCTGGGATTTTACCTTTCTCATTTTCCAGACCGTTTTTGCAGCCACCGCCGCCACGATTGTTTCCGGTGCCATGGCTGAAAGAACCAAGTTTACATCTTACCTTATTTACAGTGTTTTTATTACCCTGTTCATCTATCCCATTTTTGGAAAATGGGCCTGGGGTTCACTTTTACTCGGTGATGCCGGACAGGGATGGTTAGAGGCCAAAGGATTCTGCGACTTTGCCGGCTCGACAGTGGTACACTCAATTGGTGGTTGGCTCGCCCTGGCTGGTGCCATAGCTCTGGGACCACGTATCGGCAAGTATGGACCGGATAAGAAACCCAAAGCTATCCTGGGCCATAATATACCGTTAGCAGCTCTGGGAGTGTTCATTTTATGGTTTGGCTGGTTCGGTTTTAATCCCGGCAGCACCACAGTCGGCGATGGATCCATAGGCCGCATTGCAGTTACGACAAATTTGGCCGCCGCCGCCGGCGCCATAGCAGCCATGTTTGCTTCCTGGGTCTTGTTTAAGAAACCGGATGCCTCCATGAGTTTGAACGGCGCTTTGGCCGGCCTGGTGGGGATTACCGCCCCTTGTGCTACGGTATCACCCGTCGGTGCTATCCTTATTGGCCTGGTAGCGGGTGTGCTGGTCGTTTTAAGTGTAATTTTTGTAGATAGAATATTAAAGGTAGATGATCCGGTCGGTGCCGTAAGCGTACACGGCGTATGTGGTTTGTGGGGAACCCTCTCCTGTGGATTATTCAACTTGGATGGTGGCTTATTTTACGGCGGCGGATTTCACCAATTATGGGTACAAATCATAGGTGCTGGCTCTGCTTTTATCTGGGCGTTTGGATTAGGACTGGTATTATTCTTCGGCCTTAAAGCAATCACCGGACTACGAACCGAGCCCGAAGAGGAATTGCGCGGTCTGGACATCGGTGAACATGGTATGGAAGCGTATAACGGATTCCAGATATTCAGCAATCAATAAGCAAAAACGCTCAAATAAATTTCAACCACAATATGTCAGGAGACTGAACAATGAAACTAATAATCGCCTATATACAACCGGAAAAGTTAAATGATGTCAAACAAGCCCTATATAAAAAAGAGGTGTTCAAACTCTCGGTAACCAATGCCTTAGGCTGTGGGCAGCAGGGCGGCTACCACGAATCATATCGAGGAGTCGATATTGAGGTAAATCTGCTGAAAAAGGTTCGCCTGGAAATTGCAGTGAACGAGGATTTTGTCCAGCCGACTATCGACGCTATAGTCGAAGGTGCGAAAACCGACAAGATTGGAGATGGAAAGATATTCGTTATGGCATTGGAACGCTGTATCCGTATCAGGACCGGTGAAGAAGGCAAAGAAGCCATAGGTTGACAGATAAAAGGGTACTTACTTCAAATTATAAGGCCCTCTGATAAATGAATAAGATTCCTTCCTTCTCATCTTAATACCTACAAGGGGACCTGTTGTTCCTTTTAGGTCTCGTTTACACGCCCCTCATCATCATGATGAGGGGCGTTTTCATATATGTTGTTAAAATTATTTTAAACAGCACGCAATACATCATACATGAATTAATACCACCAATTACTAGTTACATTTTTGTAGCATAAGACAAGCGTGTTACAAAATTGTCACAACCCCATCGCTTCTCAGACACCATAACATCTTTATTTATAGGTGCTTATAATTTTTAACTTCTTGGCATGGATATTGTTTATTAGTGATTAAATATACATAAGGTTGAGTGTCAATCGACCTCTGTCTTCAAAAGGATGTCAAACTCAACGGATACTTTCCTTTTAAGACACAAGTAAACGAGCTTAATATTAGGAACCAGCAGATGAACAGAAGGGTTATAATTTCGTTTCCTCTTACAGTGTTTTTATTGACTGTAGTAACTCGAAGTCTCTTCGCACCAGGGTCTAATCACATTGATTCGGGAGCCACTGCATGGATGCTGACCAGTACCGCTCTGGTGCTATTAATGGTTCAGGGCTCAGCAATGTTCCAGGGCAAATTAGCTATCATTACCTCAGCACTTATTGTCGGTCACAGTGGGTGGATGTGTATTATGTAACATTTCATATAGCAGAGGTAATGGTGCCCAGATATTTGTTTTACGAAACCCTTAACAGAATCAAACGCTTGGGACTAATTTAGATCGGATATCAGTTTTCATAACAAAAGTCATGTAAAAAGTCAGGAGGCACAATTGATGCAGACACAAACGAGACCTTCGGTAGGATTCAAACAGCTATTTTTTATGGTGATTATTGGGTTACTTCTAATATGCCAGGCGGCGTTTGCAGGCGAAGAAGGTGCCGCCACACCGGCTAAGGCGGCTATAGATACAGGCGATACCAGTTGGCTGCTTATGTCAACGGCCTTAGTGATGCTTATGACACCGGGGCTAGCGTTCTTCTATGGCGGGCTGGTTAGGCGCAAGAATATGCTGTCAGTCCTTATGCAGTGCTTTATGATTCTTTGCATCATAAGCATTCAATGGATCGTATGCGGGTATAGTTTATCTTTTGGCGCGGATAAGGGTTCCTTCATAGGGGGACTGGAATGGCTCTTTTTAAGAGGTGTGGGGATGGAAGCAAACCCCACTTATGCCGGAACAATTCCTCATCAATTATTCATGATGTTTCAGATGATGTTCGCGGTAATCACCCCGGCATTAATCATAGGCGCATTTGCCGAGCGTATGAAATTCTCTTCATTTTGTGTCTTCTCACTGCTATGGGCAACTATAGTGTATGACCCGATTACGCACTGGATATGGGGTAACGGAGGATTTTTGAAAGATTGGGGTGCTTTGGATTTTGCCGGTGGAGCCGTGGTTCATATTAACGCAGGCATGACGGCTTTAGCTGCTGCACTAGTATTAGGCAAGCGAAAAGGCTATCCGAGTAGAATTTCCCCGCCACACAATTTACCGTTTGCCGTTTTAGGCGCTGGTTTGCTTTGGTTTGGATGGTTTGGTTTTAATGCAGGCAGTGCTTTGAAAAGCGGCGCCTTGGCAGGCAGTGCCTTCACCGCAACCCATATTGCAGGTGCCATCGCTGGTGTAGTATGGGCCATACTGGACTGGCTCAAGTTCAAAAAGCCCACGACGCTGGGTATTATTACCGGCATAATAGCCGGTCTGGCAGCAGTTACTCCGGCATCTGGTTTTGTTACGCCGGCAGGGGCTCTTTGGATAGGCCTAGGATCCGGGGTGCTGGGATGGCTGGTGGTTACATACCTTAAAGGATCCCTGGGATATGATGATTCACTTGATGCTTTCAGCGTACATGGAATAGGAGGTATCTGGGGCGTGATTGCCACGGGTATATGGGCTACTAAAATGGTTAATCCAGATGGAGCCGACGGATTACTTTACGGTAACCCGGCACAATTGTGGATTCAAATCAAGGTTGTGGCTATCACAGCAGCATATTCGTTCGTGGTCGGTATCGTACTACTCAAGTTGATAGATGTGGTAATGAAACTGCGAGTTAGCGAAAACGAAGAGCGCGTAGGTCTCGACCTGACACAGCACCGAGAAGCTGCTTATACAATGATTGATTAAACAGGAAAGGATTAGATAAATGAAATATATAGTAGCCATTATTCAGCCTGACTGTCTGGAGGAAGTGCTCCAAAACCTAACGGACAAAGAAATTCATCTGGCAACAGTATCAAATGTCGTGGGCCGTGGCCGCCAAAAAGGCATCGCGGAAGTATATCGCAGCCATAAGGAACAAGGTAGTCTCCTGAAAAAAATAAAATTAGAAATAGCTGTCAATAAAGACTATGTAAAACCGGCGGTGGATGCTATTACAGAAGGTGCCAGAACAGGAAAAATAGGTGACGGAAAAATATTTATAATGGATCTACCGGAGTGTATCCGCATTCGGACCGGTGAAAAAGGTGAAAATGCTATCGGCTAACCATTCCTGGGAGAGCTGATTGTTTATGTAAACCTGGTAGGAACCGTGGTACCGCCGCTTTTGGCGATGAAACCAACAACCAGTAACATTTTTGTAGCAAATACAATACAGACTACAAATTTGTTACACGCTATCCCGGCCCTAGTTCCTATAACATCTTTATTTATACATGGTTATAAATTTTACTTCCCTGGCATGGATGTTGTTATATCAGTAAAAGATGTAAACGAGATTGATTGCTGATCAATCGTTGTCTCTAAAAAGGATACAATGTTATTTGGGTTTTATCCTTGCTGAGACATTAAAGTAAACGAGCTTAAAAATTAGGAACCAGCAGATGAATAGACGGATTATCATTACATTCCCCGTTACCGTGTTGTTGTTGACCTTAGTACCCAGAACTCTGTTCGCCTCAGAGGCTAATCAAGTTGATTCGGGAGCAACCGCCTGGATGCTGACCAGCACTGCTCTGGTGCTATTAATGATTCCGGGCCTGGCCATGTTTTACGGTGGATTGGTTCGCAGTAAAAATGTGCTGGGTACGATGATGCACAGCTTCTCGGCAATGGCTATCATGAGTGTGCTCTGGGTAATTTGTGGCTACGCCATGTGTTTTGGTAAAAACGCCTTGGGTGGCTGGTGTGGATGGGATTCGAACCTGTTGTTTTTACATGGTATAGACGAATCTATCATGGATGCCGGCGTACCCGATTATGTTTTTGCGATGTTCCAAGGTAAATTTGCGATCATTACCCCAGCGCTAATTGCCGGAGCCATGGCCGAACGAGTAAAATTCAAAGCATATTGTATTTTTATTGCACTGTGGGGGCTGCTGGTCTATAATCCACTTTGCCATTGGGTCTGGGCCGAGGACGGCTTTTTATTCAACCTAGGTGCTGCCGGTGCTATTGATTTTGCCGGAGGAACTGTGGTTCACATCTCATCCGGCCTTACGGGATTGATCGCCGCTATATATCTGGGTTCAAGACGCGGATATCCCAGGACCGCTATGCGACCCAGTAATCTGGTGATGACAGTTATTGGTGCAGGACTGCTCTGGGTGGGCTGGTTTGGCTTTAATGCTGGCAGTAGTATTTCCAGTAGTTTATCCACCGCCCAGGCCCTGACCGCAACCCAAACCGCCGCCGCCGCTGGCGCCTTGACTTGGATGCTGCTTGAAGGTTTCCACCAAGGCAAAGCCACCGCCCTGGGATTTGGCAGTGGCGTCTTGGCAGGTTTGGTAGCGGTAACTCCCGCTGCTGGAGTGGTTCAACCTTGGGGGGCGCTGGTACTTGGAGCCGTAGCGTCTATAACGTGCTACCAGGCTATTCTTTTGAAAAACCGCCTTGGCTATGATGATAGCCTGGACGCCTTTGGTGTGCATGGCATTGGGGGTATCACTGGAGCGCTTCTGCTGTCATTCCTGATTCGCAAAAGTTGGATGGCTGAAGCCGCAGCTGGTACTGCTACCGGTACCTGGACGGCACTGCAGCAATTTGGAATACAAGCAGCAGCAGTAGGTATAACCATCGTATATGCCGCTGTTGTGAGTCTGGTAATTTTATTCGTAGTTGACAAGCTGGTGGGGCTCAGGACCGAAGCGAACGAAGAAATGGCCGGATTGGATTCCGTCTTCCACGGCGAACGTGGATATGGTATGCTGACCGTCAGCTAAGACATAATTCACAGCATATAGTTTTGCACAAAACGAAAAATAATTTGGTATTAACAAAGGTTATGAACTTACGAGGTCTTTTATGAAGCTGATAACAGCCATAATACAGGAAGATCAAATCGATCAGGTACGCGAGGCCTTAATAGAGGCTGAAATTACCAGAATTACGGTATCACGAGTTTCCGGGCACGGACAGCAGGTAACCGAGAGTATCTACCGGGGACAAAGGGTTGCACCCAACCTTATTCCAAAAATGAGACTGGATATTGCGGTTAATGACGAATTTGTAAAAATAACCTGCGACGCCATCATTAGGGCCGCTAAATCCGGTAAGGCTGGACAAGTAGGAGACGGCAAGATTTTTATCACTCCTCTGGAAGAATGTATTCGCATCCGAACTGAAGAACGAGGAGGTGTAGCAATATGAACATCTAACTGGCGGCTCATCCATTCTAAATATGAATCGCCAATAAAAATATTTGAGATTTGGAAAAGTTATAATACACAGTAAAACTTAGGAGTTAACATGATGAAACCGAAAGACTTTTTTGATTATGCAAAAAAACACAATGCTGAAATGGTGGATTTGAAGTTTACCGACTTGCTCGGTACCTGGCAGCACTGTTCGTTCCCTGTTGACACTTGGGACGAGGGCACGTTTGTGGATGGAGTTGGCTTCGACGGTTCCAGTATCCGCGGTTGGCAGAACATTCATATGTCGGACATGCTGGCAATACCTGATCCGGATACAACGTGTATAGACCCGTTTTTTAAAGACCCCACGGTCAGCATAATAGCTAACATCGTCGATCCGATCACCAAGGAAGATTATTCGCGTGATCCAAGGCATGTGGCTCGCAAAGGAACTAAATATTTGAAAGAAACCGGAATCGCCGATACCTGTTTCATCGGACCCGAGCCGGAATTCTTTATTTTTGACGAAGTTCGTTACGAACAAAATCAGCACCGGGGAATGTACCAGATCGACTCGGTTGAAGGTGCCTGGAACACCGCCCGCTTTGAAGAGCCGAATTTGGGCTACAAGCCCAGCTTCAAGGGTGGCTACTTCCCCGTAAGTCCAACCGACACCTATCACGATCTCCGTGGTGATATGGTCAAGGAAATGCGTAAAGTCGGGATCGTAGTAGAAGCACACCATCATGAAGTGGCTACCGCCGGCCAAGCTGAAATAGACATGAAATTTGACGAGCTGGTGAAGATGGCCGATCAGTTCATGTGGTTCAAGTATATCATCAAAAATGTAGCAAAACAGCAAGGTAAGACCGTGACCTTCATGCCCAAACCGGTTTTTGATGACAACGGCAGCGGCATGCATTCTCATTTTTCGTTATGGAAAGGCGGCCAACCGCTTTTTGCAGGCAAGGGTTACGCTGGTTTTAGTGAAATGGGTTTGCACGCGATCGGTGGCATTCTCAAGCACACACCGGCCATATTGGCTTTTGCCGCACCCACCACAAATTCGTACCGCAGATTGGTACCGGGCTTTGAAGCACCGGTTAACCTGGTGATGAGTGCCCGGAACCGTTCAGCCTCGGTGCGTATTCCGATGTATTCGGATAGTCCCAAGGCCAAACGCTTGGAATTCCGTTGTCCGGACCCGACCGCCAACGGTTATCTGGCCTGGACAGCCATGCTGATGGCCGCCCTTGATGGTATTCAAAACAAGATCGATCCTGGTGAGCCTTTGGATCAGGATATCTATGAAATGAGTGCTGAAGAGTTGGCAAAATATCGCAAGACTCCCGGCTCGCTCGCGGAAGCTATTGATGCCCTGGAAGCGGACCATGCCTTCCTGACCGCCGGAGGAGTATTCACCGACGATTTGGTGCAGACCTGGATCGAATGGAAACGAACGGAAGAAATAGATCCGCTGGCCCTAAGGCCGCATCCGCATGAGTTTCATCTTTACTATGATTGCTAAGAATGGAGTCGCTATTTTCGAAAAATCCAGGTAAGAATTGAGACTGTCTGGGAATTATAAGTTCTGTCTTTACTGTCGTAGATTCAAAGCTTATAATCACTTATAGACATAGATAATTGCATAAGGCAAATTGGGCCCTTAATCAGCTTTGTGGTGCTAGGAAGCGATTAAGGGTCCATTTATGCCTGAAATTAAAATTGGATTTTATTTATGCAGACAGTGGACAATAATACTGGATTATACGAATCCCGAAGGGAACACGACGCCTGTGGTATTGGTGCAGTCGTTAATATCTCTGGTCGCCGGGAACATCGCATTATTGAAATAGGCCGGAAAATCCTGCTCAATCTGCAGCACCGCGGAGCAGCCGGCAGTGACGAAGCAACCGGGGATGGTGCGGGCATTCTTTTTCAGATACCCGACGAGTTCTTCCGGAAACAGGCTAAACAACTGAAATTTTCTCTGCCTCCCGCGGGTCGCTATGCCATTGCCATGTTGTTCACTCCCCGCGATGACCAGTTAAGACAAAAATGTGAACAAATTCTAGAAAATGCTATCCTTCATTATGAGATGGAAGTTATAGGTTACCGTGAAGTACCCGGTAATCCGGATTGCCTGGGTGATCTGGCCCGGGCGGCTGAACCCAGGATTCGGCAGTTATTTATTGACGGATCCGGTAAGGAAGGTGAATCGCTGGAGAAACATCTGTTTTTAGCCCGGAAACGAGCTGAAAAAATAATCTTCCAGACCTTAGGTTCGGCAGCCGTTGATTTTTATATCCCGTCTATGTCCTCTCGGACGATCTGTTACAAGGGAATGTTTCTGGCCCCTCAGTTATTCGGTTATTATCCGGATTTAAGTGACGAGAGTATGGTTAGTGGATTGGCTATTGTGCATCAGCGCTACAGCACCAATACCTTCCCAAACTGGCGCTTGGCTCAACCATTCCGCTGCATCGGACATAATGGTGAAATAAATACCTTAAGTGGTAACGTCAATAGGATGCGAGCCCACGAAATGAATTTGGCCTGTGAGGCTCTGGGAGAGGACCTATCTGATTTAAAGCCTGTTATAGCGGAAGGTCTCAGTGACTCAGCGAGTTTCGACAACGTATTGGAGCTATTAATTCGATCTGGTCGCTCTCTCCCCCATGCAATCATGATGATGATACCTGAGGCGTTTGGGTCCAGCTATCATATAAGTGCCGACAAACGCGCCTTTTACGAATATCACGCTGCAATTATGGAGCCCTGGGACGGGCCCGCCGCCATGGTGTTCACTGACGGCAGACTGGTGGGAGGAACACTGGATCGCAACGGTTTGCGGCCGGCTCGCTATGTTGTCACAACAGACGGCCTGGTAATATTGGCCAGTGAAGTGGGAGTAATCGAATTCCCACCTAAGCAGATACAACAAAAAGGCAGACTGCAACCGGGTAAAATGTTCCTGGTTGACACCCAGGAAGGACGCATTGTTCTCGATAATGAGATCAAGAGCAAAATTGCCCGCCAGAAACCTTATCGAAGGTGGTTGGAGCAAAATCGGATTGAATTGCGGGGACTGTTTCACATTTCGCGCGCCGCACCAGCCGATCCCACCACTATCAGCCTGAGGCTCAGACTTTTTGGTTACACTCGGGAAGAGCTCCGGATGATCCAGGCCCCCATGGCCACGAACGCTCAGGAACCGGTGGGCTCGATGGGAACTGACACCCCGCTGGCTGCCCTTTCTGATAAACCAAAACCCTTGTTCAATTACTTTAAGCAGTTGTTTGCTCAGGTGACAAACCCGCCTATTGATCCGTTGCGGGAAGGCTTGGTCATGTCGCTGATGAGTTTTGTTGGTAAACAGCGTAATTTGCTGGAGGAAACCCCGGCTCATTGCCGGCAATTGAAACTGCCCCATCCTATTTTGACTGATGAAGATGTGGAACGGCTCAAGTCTGTTCAACGCGGTGATTTTCAGGTGGCGTCAATACCGATACTATTTGACGCGACCAGGAAGGATGCCGCCGCGAGCCTGCGGGATGGCTTGGATCAGATGTTGAACGCGGCGGTAAAGGAAATTCAAGCCGGAGCGTCCCTTATAATTATTAGCGACCGACAGGCAAGCCCCACCCAGGCGCCCATACCCAGCCTGCTGGCAACCGCGGCCCTACATCATGGTTTGCTCCGACGAAAACTGCGCGCCGAAGCTGGTATTGTAATAGAAAGCGGCGAACCGCGGGAAGTTATGCACTTTGCCCTGCTCTGCGGTTACGGGGCCAAAGCAATTAATCCTTATCTGGCCTACGAGGCTTTGAACGAGCTCCAGCGCCGTGGCGACATAAATCCCCAGATTGATCCGGAACAATTGGTTGAAAACTATATTGCCGCCGTCAAGAAGGGCATTCTCAAGACCATCTCGAAGATGGGAATTTCGACCCTGCGCAGTTATCATGGGGCCCAGCTTTTTGAGGCGATAGGCCTGAATCAGGAAGTGATCGACAACTATTTCACAGGAACCTCTTCGCGGATAGCCGGAATTGGCTTGGACATGATCGCCCGGGAAGCCCTTGCCCGCCACCAGCAGGCATACTCCCCGCGTACTTTGGCCCAGGTTGACATTGATTACGGAGGTGAATATCACTTTCGCTCTGATGGAGAAAGACACTTATGGAACCCCCAGACCGTTGCTAATCTGCAGCGGGCCGCGCGTTATAATGATAAGCAGGCCTATCAAAAATTCTCTCAGCACATTAATGAACAGACCCAGCGGTTATATACTCTGCGTGGCTTATTTGAGTTTGTTCCGGGAACACCAATCCCTCTGGAGCAAGTCGAACCGGTAGAGGAAATTGTCAAACGTTTCTTTACGGGCGCAATGTCGCACGGTTCTATCAGTAAAGAGGCTCACGAAACCATGGCTGTCGCCATGAATCGACTGGGAGGTAAAAGTAATACCGGCGAAGGTGGCGAGGATCCCGTCCGCTATATACCTTTGGAAAACGGCGATTCGTTGAACTGCGCAATCAAACAAGTGGCCAGTGGTCGCTTTGGGGTTACTATAAATTATCTATCCCACGCTAATACCCTGCAAATCAAAATGGCTCAGGGCGCCAAACCCGGAGAAGGAGGCCAGCTACCCGGCCACAAGGTAACCGAGGAGATAGCCCGACTTCGGCATTCTACTCCGGGAGTCACCTTGATTTCCCCGCCGCCCCATCATGATATCTATTCCATCGAAGACCTCGCCCAGCTGATTTATGACTTGAAGTGCAGCAATCCGGGTGTGATAGTTTCGGTGAAACTGGTTTCGGAAGTAGGTGTCGGTACTATTGCCGCCGGCGTTGCCAAAGGCAACGCCGACGAGGTGCTCGTCAGTGGCCACGATGGAGGTACAGGCGCCAGCCCCCTTTCTTCGATCAAGCATGCGGGCGTGCCCTGGGAACTGGGACTGGCCGAGACTCAGCAAACACTTGTCCTTAATAACCTGCGCGACCGCATTAAGGTTCAGGTGGACGGCCAGATCAAGACAGGCCGGGACGTTGTAATCGGAGCCCTGCTCGGAGCAGAACATTTCGGCTTCGGTACTACCGCTCTGGTTACACTGGGCTGCGTGTTGCTGAGAAAATGTCACGAGGGTAATTGCTCCGTGGGAATCGGAACTCAGAACCCTGAATTGCGCAAACGATTTGCGGGAAAACCCGAACACCTCCAACAATATCTAACCTTTGTGGCCCAGGAAGTGCGCCAAATCATGGCCGAGTTGGGCTTCCGCAAATTTCAGGAGATGGTCGGACAGGTAGAACGTCTAAGTTGTAAAAAAGCTGTAGAACACTGGAAGGGCAAAGGGTTGGATTTCTCCGCTATCTTTGCCCCGCCGGACATAACCGACGGTCGAGCCTTACGCTGCCTCCGGCCCCAGACCGACCCCCTGAAAGAACATCTCGACTGGAAGATACCGGAAAAATCTCGTGCGGCCCTGGAACAAAAACAAAAGACTACTTTAGAAATGCCTATTCGCAATGTAAATCGGACCGTGGGAACGATTTTAAGTAATCATATTGTCAAACAGTATGGAGCCCAGGGCTTGCCGGATGCAACTCTCGAGATCACCTTTACCGGTACCGCCGGGCAGAGTTTCGGCGCGTTTCTGGCCCCGGGAGTAACCCTGCGGCTGATTGGTGACGGCAATGACTACCTGGGCAAAGGCCTTTCGGGCGGGAGAATAGTAGTACAAACGCCACCCGATGCTATCTTTGAACCACATGAGAACATTATTGTCGGCAACACTCTGCTTTATGGCGCAACCAGTGGTGAAGTTTTTATAAATGGCTTGGCCGGCGAACGCTTTGGAGTGCGTAACAGCGGAGCTACCGCCGTCGTGGAGGGACTGGGTGATCACGGCTGCGAATATATGACCGGTGGTACGGTAGTAGTTTTGGGACATACAGGACGTAATTTTGCCGCCGGTATGAGTGGCGGGCTCGCCTACGTCCTTGATGAGCATCAGCTATTCGATACTCTTTGCAATCTGGACATGGTGGACCTGGAGAACGTCTGGCAAACAGAAGACAAGAACTTGCTCTACGATTTGATTAGCCGGCACTACCGCTGGACAAACAGCAAACGTGCCTGGTACATACTGGAAAATTGGCCCGAGATGGTGGGCCGGTTTGTCAAGGTAATGCCTATCGATTATCGCAAATCGTTACAGCGGTTGAAAGACCGGGAACAACGCGAGACGGAATTCACCCCGGCCACAGAGGAGGTTTTCCATTATGGCTAAACCTACCGGTTTTTTTGAATATAAGCGCGAAGAAGTACCACATCGTCCGGTGGATCAGCGGACGGGTGACTATTTCGAGATTGATATCCCGCTGTCGCAAGAGGATCTACGCCTCCAGGCGGCACGCTGTATGGACTGCGGCATTCCGTTTTGTCATGGCTGTGGATGTCCCGTGCTGAATCAGATCCCGGAATTTAACGATTACGTATATCAGGGCAGATGGCGTGAAGCTTGCGAAATATTGCACGCCACCAACAATTTCCCTGAGATTACCGGTCGGATCTGTCCCGCCCCCTGTGAGGCATCCTGTACTTTGAATATTAATGAAGAGCCTGTCCTGATTCGTCATATTGAATATCAAATTGTCGAGCGGGGCTTCAAGGAAGGTTGGATTCAGCCCATAAAAGCCCTCAAGCAAACTGGTAAACGAGTAGCTATCGTAGGTTCCGGCCCGGCCGGCTTGGCCGCCGCCCAGCAATTGGCCCGGTCTGGACATGAAGTCACGGTTTTTGAAAAGGAGGACCGGATTGGGGGCTTGCTCCGTTATGGCATACCCGATTTCAAGCTTGATAAACGCATTTTGGATCGCAGATTAGACCAGCTCCGGGATGAAGGCGTACGTTTTCGCACTGACGTAATTGTTGGAGAGGATATTTCGGAACGATATCTTAAAAAGATGTTCGATGCCATCTGTATTACCATGGGGGCCCAAGCACCGCGCGACCTTCCCGTACCGGGTCGTGGCTTTGAAAATGTTTATTTCGCCCTGGACTATCTCAAGCAGCAAAATAAAATCAATTCCGGCGACAACATTGATCCCCGCACGATAATTTCCGCTAAAGACAAAATTGTAGTGGTTATTGGCGGCGGTGATACGGGTAGCGACTGCGTCGGCACAGCTCGGCGGCAGGGAGCAAAGGAGATTTACTCATTTGAGATTCTACCCGAGCCACCCGAAAAAAGACCCATCGATACCCCCTGGCCGGAATGGCCGCGGATTCTGCGCACCTCCAGCTCCCACGAGGAAGGCTGCCAGCGACGCTGGTGTATTTTGACCAAGCGTCTATCTGGTATGGAAGTCACGGTAAATGAGCTTCAAGGCGTCCAGGTTGAATGGAGCCAGACAACCAAAGGCTGGCAGATGCAGGAAGTTCCCGGCACGGAATTTAGTATGAAGGTGGATTTGGTACTGTTGGCCCTGGGATTTGTTCATGTCGAACATAGTCCTCTGATCAAACAATTTGATCTGGAGTTGGACGAGAAGGGAAATATCAAGGTAAATAACTATCAGACCAGTACTCCCGAGGTTTTTGCCGCCGGTGATGCCACCCAGGGCGCTTCTCTGGTGGTCCATGCAATTCATGCCGGCCGCCAGGCCGCCAAAGCAATTGACAAGTGGCTCCAATGAGTGTATGAATAAGTAATTTATCTGAGCTTAGCTTTATACAATAAGGACGAATAAACACAAAAAATGAAGGCAAGGATAGCATTTGAAGATGGATTTGTACTGACCGGTCGGGCCTTGGGTGCAGCGGGGACCACATGCGCAGAAGTGGTGTTTAATACCGCCATGACGGGCTATCAGGAAATCTTGACCGATCCATCTTATGCCGGCCAGATTGTCAACATGACCTATCCCCTGATAGGCAACTACGGGGTAAACCCCGAAGACGTCGAATCCCGCAAATTGTTTCTTTCCGGGTTTGTGGTTAAAGAAGCCAGCAAGATTGTCAGCAATTGGCGCTGTGAAAAAAATCTTACTCTGGGTGAATATTTGCGCCAAAATAACATCACGGGCATTGAAGCCGTTGACACCAGGGAGATTACCAGGCACATTCGCGATGCCGGCGCCATGAACGCCGCCATCTCCACCGAAGATTTCTCTGACAAGGAACTTGTTGAGCAAGCCCAAAACAGCCTTCATCTTGAGGGACTGGACCTCGTAAAGGATGTCATTGAAGAAAAGCCATACGTCTGGCAGGATAAAGGCGACAAAAATGTCGTCGTATATGACTGCGGTGTAAAATACAATATCCTGCGCCAATTGGCCGAGGTGGGATGTCGCGTCACTGTCATGCCCGCCCGAGCCACCGCCCAGGAAATACTGGACCAGCAGCCCGATGGCGTACTACTGTCCAACGGCCCGGGCGACCCGGCTGCTGTTCACTACGCAATCCAGACCACCCGCGGACTGATTGGCAAGGTCCCCATTTTCGGCATCTGCCTGGGCCACCAAATGCTCAGTCTGGCCCTGGGCGGACAAACATATAAGTTGAAATTCGGCCATCATGGAGGCAATCACCCCGTTAAAGATCTAGCCACCGAAGCGGTAATGATCACCGTGCAAAATCATGGATTCTGCGTTGATCTCGATTCGCTGGGCGGAGACGATAATGTTCAAATCACCCACTTGAACTTGAACGACCAGACTTGTGAGGGTATCAATCATAAACACATACCGGCTTTTAGTGTGCAATTTCATCCAGAAGCGGCTCCCGGCCCCCATGACGCCCGGTATATGTTCAAGCGGTTTTGTGAAAACATGGAAAAGCATAAAAGCAGTGTCTGACACTGCTTTTTTTATACAATATGACTGAAGGACCCCGATATGCCCAAGCGTAAGGACATCAAGAAAATACTAATCATCGGTTCAGGACCGATTGTGATCGGCCAGGCGTGTGAATTTGATTATTCCGGAGCTCAGGCATGTAAGGTTTTACGGCAAGAAGGTTACCAGGTTGTCCTGATCAACAGCAACCCTGCCACTATCATGACTGACCCGGAGATGGCCGATCGCACATATATCGAACCCATCACACCCCAGATGGTGGCCAAGATCATCGAAAAGGAGCGCCCCGATAGTTTACTACCCACTCTGGGCGGACAAACCGGACTCAACACCGCCGTTGCCCTGGCCGAATCAGGGGTCCTGGACAAATACAACGTGCGCATGTTGGGCGCTCGGTTGGAAACAATCAAGAAGGCTGAGGAACGGGATCTGTTCAAGCAAACCATGGATGATATTGAACTGCAGGTCCCCCGTAGCGGCTATGCTCACAATCTGAAGGAAGCTGAAGAGCTCAGAGATATTGTCGGTTTCCCCGCCATCATTCGTCCCTCATATACCCTCGGCGGCACCGGCGGAAATGTAGCTTATAACATCGAACAATATCAGGAATATGTCCAATGGGGCTTGAATCTCAGTCCCAAAAATGAAATCCTCATCGAGGAATCCGTCATAGGCTGGAAGGAATATGAGCTGGAGGTGATGCGCGACCAGAAGGACAATGTTGTTATCATCTGTCCTATCGAAAATTTTGACCCTATGGGTATTCATACCGGCGACAGCATTACCGTTGCCCCCGCCCAAACTCTCACTGACCGCGAATACCAGTTGATGCGCAACGCCTCTATTAAGATCATCCGTGCCATCGGCGTCGAAACCGGTGGCTGCAATATCCAGTTTGCCGTCAATCCTGATAATGGCCAGCTTTATGTCATAGAGATGAACCCCCGTGTATCGCGTAGCTCGGCTCTGGCTTCTAAGGCAACCGGCTTTCCCATCGCCAAGATGGCTTCCCTGCTTGCAGTGGGATATAACCTGGACGAAATTCAAAACGACATCACTCTCAAAACCCCTGCCTGCTTCGAGCCCACCATTGATTACTGTGTGGTCAAATTCCCCCGGTTTACCTTTGAAAAATTCCCCCAGACCTCACCGGAACTGACTGTCCAGATGAAATCGGTCGGTGAGGCCATGTCTATCGGCCGCACCTTCAAAGAAGCTCTGCAAAAGGCAATTCGTTCCCTGGAGATCGATCGGTATTCATTAGACAGTGAATATATCACTCAAAACCTCAGCCCGGAGGAATTGCAATATAAACTAAAAATTAATTCCTGGGACAAGCTCTGGTATATCGCCGAAGCCCTGCGCCGCAAAATGCCTCTGGCGGAGATTTATGATCTCTCCAGGATCGATCCTTGGTTTTTACATAACGTCCAGGAAATTATCGAACTCGAAGACCTTCTCGAAAAGGTCGATATAAAAAGTTTGGACGCCGAATTACTGCGGCAACTAAAAGAATACGGCTTCTCGGATCGTTACCTCTCGCGCCGCTTTAAAATAAGCGAAACCGAATTTCGTAAACACCGCCTCGAGCTCGGCATAAAAGCCACTTATAAAACGGTAGATACCTGTGCCGCCGAATTCGAGGCCAGCACCCCCTATTTGTATTCCACCTATGAAAGCAAATGTGAGGCAAATCCCACCCCCAGGCAAAAAGTAGTCATTCTGGGCGGCGGCCCCAACCGGATCGGCCAGGGAATCGAGTTTGATTACTGCTGCGTACACGCCAGCTTTGCCCTGCGCGAGTTGGGCATTGAGTCTATAATGGTAAATTGCAACCCCGAAACGGTCAGCACCGACTACGACACTTCCGACAAACTTTATTTTGAGCCCCTCACCTTTGAAGATGTCATGTCGATTGTAGAAACTGAAAATCCCGACGGCGTAATAGTCCAATTTGGCGGCCAGACTCCTCTCAAGCTGGCCACCTCCCTGGAAAATGCCGGCGTAAAGATCATCGGCACCAGTCCCGATAGCATCGACCGGGCCGAGGATCGCAAACGCTTCAAGCAGCTCATCGACAAATTGCAACTGTGCCAACCATATAGCGGCACTGCTCGAAGCTATGAGGAAACCCTCACAATTGCCCAGGAGCTGGGATATCCGCTTTTAATCAGACCCTCTTTCGTCTTGGGCGGCCGGGCCATGGAAATTGTTTATGATGAAGCTTCACTTAAGACCTGTGTCGAAAATGCCATCTCTGCCTCACCCGACCACCCGATATTGATTGACAAGTATCTTGATGACGCCACCGAATTGGACGTGGATGCTATTTGCGACGGCCGACAGGTCGTCATTGGCGGAATTATGGAGCACATCGAGGAAGCTGGCGTCCATTCAGGCGATAGCGCCTGCAGCCTACCCCCGGTCTCACTTGAAAAAAAGGTTTTGGAAGAGATAAAACGCCAAACCAAAATATTAGCTTTGGAACTGAAAGTTCAGGGTTTGATTAACATTCAATATGCCGTCAAGGATGGCGCTATATATATTCTGGAAGTAAATCCCCGTGCTTCCCGCACCATTCCCTTTGTCAGCAAGGCCATCGGCGTACCCCTGGCTAAACTGGCGGCCAAGATAATGACCGGCAAAACTCTCAAGGAACTGGGCTTCACTCAGGAAATTGAACGCTCCCACTATTCCGTCAAGGAAGCGGTTTTCCCTTTTCAGAAATTTCCCGGCATCGATAGCTTACTTGGCCCCGAAATGCTTTCCACCGGCGAGGTGATGGGAATTTCCGATGACTTCGGCCTGGCCTTTGCCAAATCTCAGATGGCCGCCGGTAATACCCTGCCCACCTCCGGCACCGTATTTATCAGTGTCAAAGACATGGACAAACCCAAGGCAGTGGACGTCGCCCGGAGCCTGCAACAAATGGGGTTCAAGATCAAGGCTACCAAAGGAACCTGTATCGAACTGATCAGAAACAACGTGCCTTCGGAATTCGTTTTGAAAGTAATCGAGGGACGACCGAATATTGTTGATTCCATGATCAACGGCGAAATCGACCTGATTATCAATACAACCATCGGCAAACAATCCCGACTTGACTCCTTCTCCATCCGCCGCAACGCCATCGACCGGGGCATCCCTTACGTAACCACCATCCGGGGTGCCCACGCTGTGGTCCAGGCCCTTCGCGCCCTCAAACAAAAAGATCTCACCGTAAACCCCGTGCAGGAATATTATAAATAGATTTGACCATCACCTGTAACCACTCAAACCTAGATGCACGCCCAAATACAAATTTTAAGTTAAAGACACATCATCTTTTATACTTCTTATTTTATTCACATAGGCTTCTGCATCAAACTTTCGCAACAGACCGCTGTCATTCATATAGCGCACCTTCCCAAAGATAGCCCTCTCCGGCCACGGCCTGTCATGCTTACCGAAACACCAGGCAATGCCTGCATACCCATTCGGATCCCGCCCGTCTAATTCATATTTGTCATTGAGATATTGCGCAACCTGCCATGCCCGTCGCGGACTTTTATTCCATTCCAGAATTTTTTTACCCCAATACATCCGCATATACCCGTGCATCTTCCCGGTGAGTACCATTTCCATTTGCGCGGCATTCCAGTAGGGATCATGAGTTTCCGACCCCTCCAACTCCTCCAGAGAGTAGACATATTCTCTTTTATCTTTTTGGTGAAATCGCAGCGTCGCCTGTGCCCAACCCGGCAAAGATGCAAATGACAGATATTTATGATTATAGTGGACGAAGTTAATAGCCAACTCCCGCCGGACTATCAGTTCTTCCAGATAAGCATCTCGCCCCTTACTACCCGTATCGTGCACCTTCAAGGCAAGATACAGGGCAGATATTTGACCGAAATGCAGATAAGGGCTCATGTGACTGAGCCCGTCGATAGTGGGATTGTTTTTATGCTCCGGGTAATAGTCCAGCTTATGTCGCAGAAATTTTCTAAATAATTTTTGCCCCTGCTCCGTACCTCCCCGAAAATATTTCACCGGCCCCACCGTACGATCAATATTTAAATTAGAGAGCACCTTATCAATATTGCTTATATCAACCGACTCAAAATCCATACTAAGTGATTTTTGACGCAGAGCTATTCTTCTTACAGGAACCAGATAGTCATCTATAAGCTTTGTTATTTTAGTCCGCAAAGTGGCTGCGGAATATTCCTCTTTGCTCGATGCCTGCTCTATCGGCACGATCACATCACTCTCCACTTGCACCAGCGGACAGTCAATCTGCCTTGCCACCTCAACCCGCCATTTTTTCTGGTGGGCCAGATAACCTCTGTCCGTTACCACCAGGGACGCATCTTTTGCCAACTCCACCACCCCCCTCACCGGCTCCTGGCATCTAATGATCATTCGAATGCCTCGCTCTGCCAACGCCTTCTGCGTAACTTTGAGTCCTTCCAGCATAAATGTGTAGTGCCTCAGATTGGCATTTGGATAGGAATCGGTTATACCGAAAAACACCAGCAGCGGCAGTGATAAATCATTGGCCTGTTGCACAGCATATTCCAGAGCGTGATTATAATGCTCCCTCTGCGACCCCTGCATCCAGTAAAGGACATATCTGCCCGGCTGGACAATCCGCCTGTTAAGCCTTTTTATCCTTTTGTCCTGAATATTAACTTTCACAGTTTTATATTGCATTTATCGGGGTTATAGGGCCTTCTCGCGACTGTTTATATTTTTTGCTGATTTCGGGCAATCCCCCGAAAGTTATTAAAAATCAGTTGTCGGCTTCCATAGGCCCTTTCTTACAATTATGTCAGAATCTTTAACTGGCAAAAGTGCGAAAGCACTCCTGAATCATCTCTGATTATTTATCTCCCACCAGAGGACGCACCTTATCAATCTGGAAATGCACCAGGTATTTGTTCGAATCATCCTGGCTGGGATAAGTTGCCGGCTGTTTGCGCCGGAGCTGCTCGATGAGAGTTGTATTTGTCTCTTCACGTATTTTTGTCAGATACAATCTTTTACCTTTATAGCCCGGACCTTCTTCCATAAACATATAGGCCGCATGAGGATTGGATTTAAGATTCTTATGCGAGATACGTTCACGCATAATAAAGGCGATGGTATCGGCCGCGGTAATGTGCGGACTGGCATAAACAGCTACATCGACTCGGCCCTCGGCATCCGCCGTAGCCAAAACTCCCATCCCTTTCTTATCCTGAAAGTAATTGGTCAAATCCATAGTTATTTTCTCCTTAGAGATTAATCATTTTTCGTTAATATATTTTCCATAGCCATCTCAGCTCTGGGATAACTAAACTTAAATCCCCCCTGCAGCAGTTTTTGGGGCACAACCCGTTGACTAACCAGCAGCATTTCCTCTGCCATCTCACCTAATACCAGCTTCAGCAAAAAACCCGGCAGGGGAAAATAACAGGGCCGGTGCAGTTCTCTGCCCAAAAGACGGTAGAAATCTCCCGCCCTCAGTGGCTCTGGAGCTGCCAGGTTATAAATCCCTTGCAAATTTTGGTTTTCCAATAAAAATCGTAGCCCCCCAACCAGATCGTCAATATGTATCCAGGAAAACCATTGCCTCCCGGACCCGGGACAACCACCTGCAAAATATCTAAAAGACGGTATGACCTTGGCAAGCATTCCTCCACTTGCTCCCAGCACAGGAGCAATCCTGACAATAAGGCAACGTATCGACTGTGCCTCAATTAATTTCGTAATCCCCTCCCACTCTTGACACAGATCGCAAAGAAAGCCCCCTCCCACCGGCGCTGCTTCCGTAATCTCCTGCTCTCCTTTATCACCATAATAGCCGATTCCGGATGCTTGTATGAAAACTTCTGGCTTGTTTTTCCCCTTTTTCAGAGCCTTGGCCAATGCCTTGCCGGTATTGACCCGGCTCTCTACCAAGCTTTTTTTTCTCCTGTTGGTCCATCGTCCCCCAGCTATGCTTTGCCCCGCCAGGTTAATCAGGGCAAACGCTCCTCGTAAAACATTATCCACTTCTGCCGTGCCCATGGCATCCCAGGATACTAAGTTGACTGCTGAACCGCATAAATTACGATTTTCTGCCGGATTGCGTGTTAGTATAGATACCTGATAGCCCGCTGCGATCAACGAATTTGTCAATGCCCGCCCAATAAAACCTGTACCTCCGGCTATAACGATTCGCTTCGACATCTCACTTGCTCTCACACCAGCAGCCTCAATGTGGCAATCCCCCTAACACTATATATATTAAGAAGTTACTATTACAATTCAATCCTTGCCCTATTATATTCATCAATATCCTCTTGGGCAAATTTTGATTTTAGCACCAACATCTTAATTGACAACAATCTTTGCTCCCGCTACTATCGCCTAAAAGGTTTCCGAGGTCATCGGGAATGTCTGGATTAAGAGGAATGGTTTATGGACGGTACAGAAAAACCACATACCCAGTCGGTAAAACCCCTTGAATTTATGCAATCCCAGCTTTCTTCCATTTTCGACAGTATTAACGAAGGTGTTTATGTGGCTGACACTCAAACACACGACTTACTCTACGTAAATCGTTATATAAAAGAGGTTTTGGGTAGGGATCCCGTAGGTGAAAAGTGTTACCGGGCATTTCAGAATCTTGATGAACCGTGTGCCTTCTGTACCAATGATATTATCTTGGAACGCAAATATGAACCTTACGAGTGGGAGTACTATAATACTTTTTTAGACAGGCATTATTGGATTGTAGATCGTGTTATCAAATGGCTCGATGGTCGCGATGTGAGATGTGAATTCGCCATTGATATCACCCAACGCAAAAAAGCCCAAAATGAATGTGAAAAAGTCCAACAGGCTCTCCAGGACACCAACGAAATATTAGAGAAAATCTTTTCCACAACCTATCTCTCAATCGCTTATCTCGATACGGACTTTAACTATATTCGGGTAAACCGCGCTTATGCTCAGGCCGCCTCGTGCGAAACCAGACATTTTGTTGGTAAGAATTACTTTGAGCTTTATCCTGATAGGGAACTTGAAACAATTTTCCGCCAGGTTATACAAAGCGGTCAGGCATACACCGGCCGCGAAAGAGAATTTGCTCCTACCAGCCCGGTTGACAAAAGTGTTACCGTGTGGGATTGGACCCTGCATCCCGTAAGGGATGGTCGAAATGAGGTTGACGGATTACTTTTATGCCTATCGGACATCAGCGAACGCAAGCAAGCCCAGGAAAAATTGCTGAACTATCAAAAGCAACTGCGCACCTTGGCTTCGGAATTATCACTTACCGAAGAAAGGGAACGACGACGCATTGCCGCCGACTTGCATGATTCGATAGGTCAAACACTGGCCTTCACCCAGATCAAGTTGGAAATGCTCCGCGAGGCAACAGAGGATGATCACATTACCGCTTCTTTGGATGATATCAGCGGCCTAATAGAACAGGCGATCAAAGACACCCACTCATTGATGTTTGAATTAAGCCCGCCGATTTTACATGAACTTGGCTTTGAGGCGGCCCTGGAATGGCTCGTTGAATATATCCAGCAGCAGCATGGGCTTCCATGTATTCTTGAAAAATACACTGAAATGACCAATGGCTTAAACACCGACGCCAGTGTGGTTCTTTTTCGAGCGGTCCGTGAATTACTGATTAATGCTGCCAAACATGCCCGCCCCACTCAAGTCAGGGTAAAGCTACAGGAAAAAACCGGCATTTTGCGGGTTTTAGTGGAAGACGACGGCAAAGGATTCGAAGTAGATAAAATTGAAGCTCCCTCCGTCAAAACCGGAGGATATGGCCTATTCAATATCAAAGAGCGTTTGGAACATATGGGAGGTCGTTTGGAAATCAAATCTGAAATTGGACTCGGGACTCGGATGATCCTGGTCCTACCATTAGATGGCTCAAAAACGTAGTTGGCAAATAAAACAACTAATAGTAACAGGTACGTTCTTGCCTCCGTATAAGTGAGAGAACAGGGAAACAACAGTTTTTTTACTTAAATAATTTTTTTCCATTGTATTGTCTCTTTAATTTTGTTAAATTACGCCTAAAGAGAATTTCAACTCTTACATGAATAGCATGGTGATTTTTCTGAAGGGATTCGAATGACTTCGTAAGGAAGCGAATCATGACAATCGCCCACGCTCACATTCAGGTCCTACCATACCCGGCCGTACCTGGTGCTATTACGCTCTCTCACGCTCAACGGCTGGAGCTCAGAAAATTACTAGCAGAACCTATCTCATATATCCCCGACGATCGTTTCAGCGACAGCGATCAAATGTCATTACTTATGCAGCAAAAGGTTGATCTCAAGTCGGGCGTTTCACTACCGGGGGAAAAAACGGAGATTTTGTTTATACAATATCATTATACCCGTTACCGTATATGCCAAATCATACGTAAGCTTTTTGACGAAAACCTTGTTGATCAGGCTCTGGAGGGGGCATTAAGCGGCTATTGGCAAAGACAGATCAGGGAATTACTGAAATTATATCATCAACAAATCGTTATTCGCAGTAAAATTGTATCTGGTAACATGGGCTTGGTCTTGGCCATGGCCAAGCAGGGACGTTATTTTGGCGTGGAATTTACTGATCTTATCAGTGAAGGAAGTATGGCACTTTTGCGCGCTACTGACAGGTTTGATTATCAACGCGGTTTCAAGTTTAGCACCTACGCATGTCGCGCCATTATAAAAAGCTTTTCCCGGGCCGCCCGACGTTACTATCAGTATCGACGTTTTTTTACTTCTCAGTTGGACTCGGTTCTGGAAAAAGACAATTACCTCGAGCAACTGCGTGATAATATCCATCAGGACAAAGTGGAAGAAGTACGCACCTTATTCCAACACAATACCGCCCATCTTTCCCAAACTGAACAGTGCGTCGTGGCCCTGCGCTTTTCTCTTAATACCCAAAGCTCCTCTCCCTTGACTTTAAAGCAGATAGGCCAGCAACTGGGTTTGTCCAAAGAGAGAATTCGACAGATTCAAAATAGGGCCTTAGCAAAACTTCGAGCCGCAGTGGAAGCCCGTATGACTTTCGATTAATGAAAACCTTTTTTTAATTTCGGCCGCGGGAAAATTAGTGAATTGCCGTCCCTACTTCGTACACCACTCCGAGCGCTGCTGCCATTGCTGCGCCATTTCATTGAAATCCAGTGCGTCGATTCGCCCGTCTCCACTGATATCTTCCACCCGGAAAAATGCCTCCAGAAACCCTTCACTTTCCCTTCTCTCCCACCAGGCTCCCAGCAAATGCAGTAAATCCTGAACTCCTACTATTCCATCGGCATCCAGGTCGGCCGAAAGTTGATCACCCGCCCAATTTTCCTGTTGCGAACGAACTGCCAAACCGTATTTCTCCTTGGTCAAAACCGGAAAATTACGACCCACATCATTACTATCAGCCAGCATTTCTGACACTTGGCTTTCCCCCCCGATCACCAACAGTGCAACCCTTTGCCGGGCGGTACTTTGATAGTGTATATGCTGGAGATTATCATAGAGGCTGTCAGAATAATCTAATCTTTCGAGAAACTCTCCTGCATCGTTAACGGACCACAATTCCAATATTAAGTTACTAAGGGTAAGAGGCGCAAATATCCCCAACTGCTGATAGTGGTGATGCCAACACAAGGTTGCCGTAAACCAGTCGCCCCCCTCCAAGGGCTCCGGTAGATAATAAAGTATCAATGAGTTGGGATCGGTTGGATTGAGTGAAACTTCTCTCACATCCCATCCCAAATTCGGAACAGCTTTATTCTGAGCAAATTCCTCCTGCTCTGCTAAGAATGGACTATTGTTGGGATCAAGAGGTAATGCCGAAGGTTTCAGACGCCCCCCAATCAGCTGTTCGTATGAGTTCCAGGCGTTAACCAACCCTGCTCCCTGGCGATAATCCAGTGGAAAATGGTGGTCATCTTCCGGCGTACATTTACCTTTGTGCCATCCCTGCAGTTTGTTAGCTCCATTGAGCAGCAGTGCTTTGATCACACGATCATCATCAACTTGCTTAATATCATTTTGACGGGCCGCGTCGATCAAAAGCCCCGCAACTCCTGCAACCTGGGGGGCCGCAAAACTACTATAACCTACTGATGAACTGCCGTAAGAATACGACCCCAGTGACAAACTGCTCGGTGCCAGAAACAACCCCCCCGCAATGATATCCGGCTTGCACCTGCCGTCCTCTGTAGGGCCGAAATTGCTGTACTCCTGCACGGGAGTACCCAGATAGCTTAGCGAATCAGGAAAAGCTCCCAAACTACGAGCCGCCCCTACGCAAATCACATTATACCCCCACGAGGGTTTACAGATAGAGTTAAATTCGTCCGATCCGTTCCCGCTGGCCGCGGTAACCACCAAACCATCCCTGTCCACCATGGCATCTATACCCCGCTGCCACCACATGGTAACGGCGTCGTCGGCATCGGTCCCCCAACTTATACTGACTACGTCGCTATCGATAGATTCACTATCACCGGCCAACACTCGCTTGTAAATGAACCAGTTGGTCTCAAAAAGATCAAGTTTAGCTTGAGGAACTATCCCTCTAAACTCGAATGTCCCCAGTCCATCATATTCCGCCCAGAGATCTTTCCCGAAGAGAATGCCCGCTATGCGGGTGGCATGATCGGAGCATACAACCGGACGATGAGGGTTTTGGTAGCAATATAGATCGCGCCAATCAACATTGATCAGAGCCTTATGGGCAAAATTGGGCAAAAAGGCATAGCCATCCGGATCGTTTTGGTTGGGTTGACTCAACTCTACCATAGCAATATTAACTGTCTTACCGGTTAATTCCGGCTGGTAGCTGACCAGTTCCTCAACACCTATCGAGTCCAGGCACTCTGGCTGTTGATTAGTTTGGGCCCTCAGGCTCGCGGATGACCCCAACTCCATAACAAACAGACAAGCTATGAAAAAAAAACGGCTTTTATACATATATATATCCGTTATACTGCCGGTGCTTGGCAGATTTTCCTCTTAACGTCTTTACACAATCGCGATTATAACAGAATTTATTATATAGGGCAACTTTAATCGATTATTACTATCGGACTTAACGTTAAAACCGATTAACATAACTGCTTTTACAGAAATATGTTACAATAAATTCACCCTGACAAAGAATGGTAGTACCTACTTCCCAATCAACGTCAGATAACCCTGTTAAAACTTGTCATGCTTCATATTAATGAAAATATAGCCATAACTCAGAAATACATCCGGATCAGTTTTATTCGCTCCCGCGGTCCCGGTGGCCAAAATGTCAACAAGGTCAATACCAGGGCCCAGTTAATATTTGATTTATCCGGTTGCCCAGAGCTTCCCGCCCTGGCCAAAAAGAGGCTCGCGCATATCGCCGGACGTCGCCTCACCAGCCGGGGGCAGATTATTATTGAGTCCGACCGTTTTAGAGAGCAGAACCGCAACCGCCTGGAGGCCCTCTCACGCCTAAAGGCCCTTATCCGCCAATCCCTCGTTAAACCCAAACCGCGTATTCCGACCCGCCCCACCAAAGCCTCTAAGCAAAGACGCCTTCGTGACAAACAACACCGCAGCCACAACAAGTCATTACGAAAAAATGTCTCCTCAGATGACATATAAAATTTGTTGCCGCTGCCTGAACTAGCCAATTTTTGTAACTTTTACTGCTTTTAAATCCATGACCGTCTTTCCCGGTTTGGAAAGGGCCCGGACACAAAGACGAGTTTTTCCTTTGGTAAGTCTAACCTTACCCATAGCCAGCGGTGCCCAGACCTTTTCAATCACATTCGGGATGCGCACACGGTCCGGCCTGCGTAGCGGTTCAGGATTATGCGCCTTTTTTATCACGCCTTCCACCTGCAGCTTGGCCCCAACACTCTCTTGAGGACAGCAATACATCAAGGCGATCTCATAGACGCCTCCACTGACCACGTCAACCACCCAATATGGATAAGCCTCCAGACTGGTCCAGTTTGTAATATATTCATCGGTCCAGCCACTTCTGCTCAAGTAACTGATCCCCTTGCGATCATCCGGTTCCAGAAACGCCTCATGTCCTGGCAATACCACCTCCGGACTCTGCGGATACCCAATCGGTATGGCTATGGGATCAAATCCGTTTTTAGTAACATCTGCATACCATTCTGTATATGCCTTACTAAGCTTATCGAAAACCTTAGGATACTTCTTGGCCACATTTATTTTTTGCCCGGGATCTTTTATCATATCATAGAGATACCAGTTGCCCTTTTTGCTGTGGGTAACTGCCCGCCAGCGCTCAGTACGCACTGAGCCATTAACCCACCAATGGGCAAACAGCATTCGATCAGGCCAATTTGCCGCCTGTCCTTCCAGCAACGGCACCAGACTCCTCCCATCCAGCGGTAACCCCTTTGGCATTTTCACCCCGGTCAAATCCACCAGCGTAGGTAACAGATCAATATGGGCCGTAATCTTTTTCACCTCTGTTCCAGGCTTTATGTGACCGGGCCAACGTATAAACAATGGCACCCGAATACCACCTTCATCGGAGCTTGATTTGCGTCCCTTCATCCCCCCATTATAACGATCGCTATTGGGCCCGTTGTCGGTAAGGAACAAGAAGATGGTATCGTCAGCCAATCCCAGATCATCAACCTTCTTTAAAATACGGTCCAGATTATCATCCAGATTTTCACACATCCCATAGACACAGGCCGTAATATCATCCCAACCGCGTGCTTTATATTTATCGAAATACTTATCCGGCACCTGCCACGGACTATGCGGCGCATTATACGGCACATAACACAAAAACGTACGGTCTTTATTTTCTTCGATAAATTTCAGGGTCTCATCCGTCAACACATCTGTTATAT
>Ga0272442_10001772_pt1 | contig 32107 bp, 29 predicted proteins | sample SSMForm2O_FD_200262 | JGI IMG/M metagenome (GOLD analysis project Ga0272442, IMG submission 200262) | Marine sediment archaeal communities from Little Sippewissett salt marsh, Falmouth, MA, United States - SSM-Form-2O | ecosystem: Environmental > Aquatic > Marine > Wetlands > Sediment ... | reverse complement strand
CAGAGAGTTCTTTACCGTTTTTATTTGAACCAATGAGTATAGTCTCAGATTTTGTCTCGTTTACTATTTTAGCAAGAACATCAGCGTATTCCTCAGCTTTGAAATCCTTCAAATTTGTTTCTGCTATGAAAACCTGGTCAGCACCATATGATATGTATTCCTTTGCAAGGTTTTCATCAGGTTTACCTATTATCACAGCAACAATTTTGCTTTTCAGCTCTTTACCTAGCTCCGTGGCTTTACTAAGCATTTCGATAGTGAGTTTTTTATTATCAGAGTATACAAGCACCATGTTTTGTTTCACCCCCCTAGGACTCCTTCTTTAGCAAGACTATCAACTAGTTGTTTCACTGATTCCTCGATATCATCCTTGTATACAATGTTTTTACGTTCCATGCTTACTCCTTTTAGATCAACTGTTTCAACCATAGGTTTAAGACCGCTTACCAGCGAGTCACCTGCCATTTCGTTTATTGGTTTGTTTGCTGCCCCAAGTATCTGCATAAGACTTGGTAGACGTGGCTCATTTATCTCCTTAGTCACGGTGATGAGTACAGGGTATGGTGATTCAGTGGTTACTGCTGTTTCTCCCATGTTACGCTCTGCGGTTACTTTATCTTTTTCAGCGCTAACACTTTGTGCATAAGTTATCTGCGGTATATTGAGTAACCCTGCGAGTCTTGGACCAATTTGCCCTGAAAACATGTCCACTGATGCTTCTCCGCATAGTATCATTTCATATGGGCCTATTTTTTTTACAGCTCCTGCTAGAAGAGACGCGGTCATATGATAATCGATGTTTTCTGGGGCTGTTACAAGTACTCCTTCATCAGCGCCCATAGCTAATAGTTCTTTTATCCTTTCCTTGGCATCGGTTTTTCCAATGGTTAACACGGTTATTTTTCCACCATGTTCCTCTTTTATTTTTATGGCTTCTTCAATCGCGTTTTTATCTATATCACTTATCTTAAATGGTACGCCCTGTAGTATGGGTTTTTTCGTGCTGGAATCTACTTTCATCTCTGATACATCAACAACCTGTTTTGCACAAACAATTATATTCATAAGTTTTTCATTCCTCCTATTTTTCTTTCTTTTTCTAATTCTCTAAGTTGCTTCCTTTTTATTTTCCCACTTTGGGTTTTTGGAAGCTCATTTACAAATTCTATCTCACGAGGATACTTATAAGGGGCTGCTACTTTTTTTGTGTGCTCCTGGATATCCTTTATGAGTTTATCTGAAGCCTTATTCATATCATGGAGAATAATGAAAGCTTTCACGAGAACTCCACGTACTTCATCTGGGCTGGCTACGACTGCGCATTCTAATACTTCTGGGTGAGATATTATTGCTGATTCCACCTCGAATGGTGAAATCCGGTATCCAGCTGCCATTATTAGGTCGTCATCACGTCCGCTGAACCAGTAGTAACCTTCTTCATCCTGATAGAGTACATCACCGGTTAGGAACCATCCGTTTTTGAAGCTTTCACGGGTTTTTTCTGGTTTGTTCCAGTATTCTTTGAATAACCCAGGGTCTGTTTCTTTTACTGCAAGGATGCCGGGTTCTCTTGTTTTCATTGTTTTACCATTATTGTCAACTATTGCACAGATCTTGCCAGGTTGTGGTCGACCGCATGATCCTGGTTTGATTTTCATATCGTTAAGGTTTGAAAGGTATACCATGATCTCGGTCATACCTATTCCATCATAGATGTCTAGTTTGAATCTTCGTTTCCATTCTTTTATAACTTCAGGGTTTAGTGGTTCACCTGCGGATATGCAATGACGGAGGCTGGATAGGTCATATTTTTTTTCTGCGTCTTTGACTGCTACGAACAACCGGTAGGCTGTTGGTACTGATGCAAGGTTTGTTATTTTGTATTTTTCAAGTAGTCTGAACCATTTTTCCGGGTGGAAACGTCCATCATATATGAATGTTGAGAAACCATGACGCCAGGGGTATAGGAATCCGTTTCCCAGTGGGAATATCCAATTCAGATCTCCTGTGTGTGCTAGGATGTCATCATCTTTGGCATTCTGCCAGTATAGCACGCTTGGATCGTTTCCTGGTACCCATCTATGCAGATGTACTGCTCCCTTGGGGTTTCCTGTGGTTCCCGAGGTATAGCAGAAGAATGCCATGTCATCTTTTTTAGTAGGCTCTATGTCTAGTTTTTGTGATGCTTTATTCATGAGCTCATCATATGATAGTTGATCATCATAATTCTCTCCGACTATGATAATGTGTTCAAGACTGGGGCATTTACTCCTTATTTCGTTCACCTGTTTCATATATTTAGGGGTAGTGATTACTGCTTTAGAGTTGCTATCATTAACTCGATATTCTATTTCATGTTCCCTGAACATCACACTAGAAGGTATAGGTACTGCGCCTATTTTCACTCCACCTAAAAAAGATATTTGGAAATGTGGTAGATTTGGCAGACGAATGAGGAAACGATCACCTTTTTTAAAACCAAGATTTTTCAAAACATTTCCAAATTTATTTGTAAGACCTTTCATGTCATTAAAAGTTAATTTCTCTGAATATCCCTCTGAGTCCTCCCAGTAGAGCGCTATCTTGTTTTTCTTGTCAGTCTCAACATGTTTATCAACGCAGTCGAAACCTATGTTATAATCATCTGGTATGTTCCATTTCCAGTTATCATATTCTTTTTTGTAGTTGAACTCCCCCATAAACAATTTCACCTGATCCAATCTTTTTTTATCTCAATAGGCTTCCAGCGATAACCATTTTTTGTACCTCTGAGGTTCCTTCATAGATCTCAGTTATTTTAGCATCACGGAATAACCTTTCGACGGTGTATTCCTTGGTATAGCCGTATCCGCCATGTATTTGCACAGCTTTTATTGCTGCCTCCATAGCTGTCTCCGAAGCAAAGAGCTTCGCCATAGCGGCCTCTTTACTGAAACGTCCACCTAAATCTTTTGTATAGGCTGCGTTATAAACAAGATATCTAGAGGCTTCTATACGTGTAGCCATGTCTGCTATCATCCATTGTATAGCCTGGAACTTTGCTATCGGTCGTCCAAACTGTTGACGCTGCTTAGAGTACTCTATGCTTTCATCAAGACAAGCCTGTGCTATTCCAACAGATTGTGAGGCTATACCGATACGGCCACCATCAAGTGCGCTAAGAGCGATTTTAAAACCATCGCCTTCCTTGCCTAGAAGATTTTCTTTAGGTACTTCCATGTTCTCAAAAACTAGTTCAGAAACTAAATTCGCGTTAATGCCCATTTTATCAAAAATACTACCAACCTTAAATCCTTTAAAGGTGTTTTCAATGATAAAAGCACTTATTCCTTTTGATCCTGCTTCTTTATCTGTTACAGCAAAACAAATAAGGATCCCTGCTTCTGGACCACTTGTTATAAATGTCTTATCACCATTGATTATGTATTTATTTCCCTTTAATACTGCTGTTGTCTGCATAGCGCCAAGATCTGAACCAGCATTGGGTTCTGTCCCTGCAAATGCACCAATTTTTTCACCTTTTGCAAGAATTGGGAGATATTTCTTTTTCTGTTCATCTGTGCCATATTTCATAATTGGCCAGGAGACAAGAGAGTTATGAACAGAGGTTATCACCCCGGTTGATGCGCATTTACGTGATATTTCTTCAACAATTATTGAATAACTAATCGTATCAAGACCTGCGCCACCGTATTCAGTAGGAATTATTATACCTAGGAGACCTAGTTTAGCCATTTCCTTTAGTGTTTTATGTGGATATTCTCCTTTTTTATCAAGCTCTGCAGCTATTGGTGCTACCTGTTTCTCTGCGAATTCTCTCACCATTTTCTGTATCATTTTTTGTTGATCATTTAATTCTAGTTTCATGGAGGTGGGAATAAAATTATTAAAAATAAAGGTTTCTACAAAAATAACAGAAAATTAAAGGAAAAGAAATATAATAAATCACATAATTCACTGACTGGGAGATTTCTTTGAATAAAGGATACATACATGTATACACCGGCCCTGGGAAGGGAAAAACAACAGCAGCACTAGGTTTGGGATTACGCGCAGCAGGAGCCGGAATGAAGGTTCACATGATACAGTTCATGAAAGGACGTCGATATAGCGAATTAGATTCAGTTGACAATATTCCTAATTTTACTTTTTCTCAACATGGCCGTGATGATTTTGTCAACAAGGATAACCCTGAGCAGATTGATATAGATCTAGCACAGGAAGGTTTTAAACATGCAAAGGATCTAATCAAGAGTAAAAAATATGACCTGATTATCCTTGATGAAATTAATGTAGCTGTAGATTACAACCTGATTCCTCTTAAAGAAGTCATAGATATTGTTGATAGTAAACCTGAAAAACTTGAGCTTGTATTAACAGGTCGCTATGCGCATCCTGAAATAGTTCGAATTGCAGACTATGTTACTGAGATGCTTGAAATCAAGCATCCTTATCAACAAGGCATAAAGGCACGTAAAGGTGTTGATTATTAACTGGGAGGCATATTGTTATGTTTGACAAAAAAGAACTTGAAAACATCAAAAAAAATCATTCCGATTGGGAAAAAAATCATTATACTCCTCATAAAAAGAAACATCCTGAACGCTGTAAGAAATTTGAGAACTTATCGGGAGTTGAGATTAAACAATTATTTATCCCTGAGGATATCAAGAATCATGATTATCTGAAAGATCAAGGTTTCCCAGGTCTTTATCCTTTTCTCCGTGGTGTCCATCCGACTATGTATCGTGGTCGTCTCTGGACTTACCGTCAGTTCTCTGGTTTTGGGAGCACAGAGGAGACAAATCAGCGTTATAAATATCTACTTGAACATGGTGGTACTGGTTTAAGCGTGGCTTTTGATTACCCTACATTGTATGGTTATGATACCGATGATCCTCATGCTCGTGGTGAGTTTGGTAAATGCGGAGTAGCGGTTCCTTCATTGAAGGACATGGAGATACTTTTCAGTGGAATCCCTGTAGATAAAGTTACCACCAGTATGACCATTAATGGTCCTGCAGCGATTGTCTGGGGTTTCTATATAGCAAATGCTGAAAATCGTGGTATCGACCGCCGAATAATCGGTGGCACAATACAAAATGACATCCTTAAGGAGTTTATCGCTCAGAAAAGTTTTATCTTCCCACCAGAACCATCTATGAGGCTTATTGTTGACACATTTGAGTTTGGATGTAAAGAGGTCCCACGTTGGAATACGATAAGTATAAGTGGCTATCATATACGAGAGGCAGGAAGCACTGCTGTTCAGGAGCTTGCATTTACCCTGGGTGATGGAATAGAATATGTTAAATGGGCTATGAAACGTGGACTAAAAATTGATGATTTCGCTCCAAGGTTGAGTTTCTTTTTCAATAGTCATAATGATTTCTTCGAAGAAATCGCTAAATACCGCGCAGCTCGTCGAATATGGGCAAAAGAACTTAAAAAACTTGGTGCAAAGAAAGCTCGTTCCATGTTGATGCGTTTCCATACTCAGACAGCTGGTTGTACACTTACTTCTCAGCAACCTGAAATTAACATAGCTCGTGTGACTCTTCAGGCTCTTGCAGCTGTTCTTGGTGGAACTCAATCTTTACATACAAACAGTATGGATGAAGCCCTTGCGTTACCCTCTGAAAAGGCTGCTCGTATAGCGTTACGTACACAGCAGATTATCGCTGAGGAAAGCGGTGTAACAAATACTATTGATCCACTTGGTGGCTCTTATTATATCGAATGGCTTACTGATAAAATGGAGGAAGAAACTTACAAATACTGGGATCGTGTAGAGAAACTTGGAGGAGTAATTCCTGCTATTGAGAAGGGTTTCTTCCAGCGAGAAATCGCGCAGGCTGCTTATAAATATCAGAAAGAAATCGATGATAAAAAACGTATTGTTATTGGTGTGAATGAATATCAAATGGATGAACCAATTGAGATACCAATACTTAAAATGGATGAAAAAGGTGAGGAACGTCAGATTAATCGTCTTAAAAAAATCCGTAAAGATAGAAATAAACAGAAATTTGAGAGGAATCTAACTCGTCTTCGTAAAGCTGCAGAAAGTGATGAAAACCTTATGCCTTATATCCTGGATTGTGTTCACAGTTATGCTACTCTTGGTGAAACCTGTCAGATTCTTCGTGATGTATTTGGTGAATATAATGAACCAGCGGTTTATTAGGAGGAAAAAATTATGACACATAAAATTAGGGTTTTAGTGGCTAAACCTGGGCTTGATGGTCATGATCGCGGTGCTAAAATAGTTGCAAGAGCCCTGCGGGATGCAGGTATGGAGGTAGTTTATACGGGTCTTCATCAGACTGCTGATATGATTGTTGAGGCTGCTATGCAGGAGGATGTAGATGTTATAGGCCTTAGCCTGCTCTCCGGTGCTCATATGACATTGTTTGTTGATGTTGCTCGTCTTATGAAAAAGAAAGGATTAGATGATGTCCTCCTTGTTGGTGGTGGAATTATCCCTGAAGGTGATGTTCCAAAACTTAAAAAGGAGGGCATAGCAGGGATTTTTGGACCAGGTACACATTGTGAAGAAATCGTTGATTTTATTAGAAAAAATGTGAAAAAATGAAGGATGATCTAGCTGAAAAAGTTTTAAAGGGGGATATACGGGCTATAGCCCGTTTCATTAGCCTTGCAGAGAATAATGATCCAGCCGCTGCTCAGTCTATGAAAAAGATACATCCACATACTGGAAAAGCTCATGTTATTGGTATCACTGGTGTCATGGGATCAGGTAAGAGTACATTGATTTGCGAACTCACTCGTTTATATCGTAAAATGGGTAAAAAGGTTGGTATTGTAGCTGTTGATCCAACCAGTCCCTTCTCCGGTGGTGCACTACTTGGTGATCGTATACGTATGATGGAACTAGCTATGGATAAGGATGTTTTCATCCGTAGCCTTGGGACCCGTGGGATGCTTGGTGGTCTCACCAGCGCGGTTTATGATGTTGTAGAGATTTTTGATGCATCTGGTAAGGATATTATTTTTGTTGAAACCGTTGGAGTAGGTCAGGCTGAGGTTGATATTGTTAAAATCGCTGATACCACCCTGGTTGTTGTTGTCCCGGGTCTTGGTGATAGTATTCAGACTCTAAAGGCTGGTGTTATGGAGATCGCGGATGTTTATGTTGTTAACAAGGCTGATCGGCCGGGTGTTGAACAAACCATGGCTGAGGTTGAAAACCTTGTGGATATAGCTTGTGCAGATAAGGACCGGGAGACTCCGGTTCTTCAAACAGTTGCTAAAGAAAAACGAGGAATAAAGGAGCTTGTTGATGAAATAAATAAACATAGGAAATATCTTGAGAAAACTAAGGAGTTTGATAAACAACGTCGTATGCGTTATGAGGCTGAACTAGTTGAAATTATTAAGAAACGTCTTATGAGTTTTATTTTTGATGAAAGCACGTTTAAAGAAAAGATAGAAAAATTACTGGATCAAATCAGCAGAAAAGAGGTTGATCCATATACTGCTGCTGAAGAAATACTTGGAAAAATTTTAAAATAAAAAAAAGATTGGTTTTAAGATGGTATATATCTGTTTATAATCATATCCAGCCATGCCAGAAAGTATAAAATTTCCTGGATTATTTTATTTAAGAAGTCTAAGGGATTTTCATTTTTAGAGCCTGTTTCACCTGGGTCTCCTGTTTCACCTGGATCATTGTTATCTCCTGTTCCAGGTTCTCCACCAATTGGTGTTAGTAGTACGAGATTTTCTTTATGAATAAACATTATTTTTGGTAGTTGAACTGCATTTACTATTCCAGCTTGGTTATCTCCAGTAACAAATGCATATTGATCTTTTTCTGTTATTAATGAGGACAAATCAGAGTAAATCTGTTCCATATTAGCTATATCTACCTTGTATCTTTGTTCTATAATAGATACAAGTTCAGAATATTCTCCTTTATTCTTTAAAATATTCATAAATTCCTCAATAAGTATTTTCTTTTCTTCGTCAGTTTTTGCTTTTTCTATTAGATCTAAAAGTTCATTGAGTTCTTCATCGTTTCTTAGTGAGTCACTTAATACTGCTATGTTTCTGTCACTGGTAATTTTACTATGTAAAGATGTTACTGAATTTGAAAAATCCTTGATTTTTATTTTATATGGATCTAAAGGGTTTTCTTTGGGTATCAATTGTGCTCCTATTGTTGTCGATAGCATCAAAACCGTTGATAATACTGCAAATGCAGTTATATAGGTTATTTTTCTCATTTTTTCACCTTACCTTATTAACGTCACAACATGACGATAGTTATACTCTGTGAATAATACTATATAAATATTACATGTAATTTGGTCTTTTTGAAAAAACATACAAAACTAAAAAATATCAAAAAAATAAAAGAAAAAAATGTTTTTATTTACCCTTAAAATTTGGTTTTCTTTTATCAAGAAAAGCAGCCATTCCTTCTTTTTGATCTTCGGTACCAAAACCAGATGAAAAATAAGAAACCTCAAGAGCACAAGCTGAATGCATATCTATATCTGATCCTTTGTTCACTAAAGATTTAATAAAAGATGCTGTAACAGATGATTTAGAAGCAATTTTTTTAGCGATTTCCATAGTTTTATTGTATAGATCTTTATCTTCCGTAAATTCTGTTATTAAACCAATTCTATATGCTTCTTCTGCAGAGAGATTTTCACCAGTAAGCATCAATTTTTTAGCCTTCGCACGACCAACAAGACGAGGTAAACATTGCGTTCCACAAAAACCTGGTGTAATCCCTAGGTTTATCTCAGGTTGACCTAATTTTGCACTTTTACATGCTATGGTAATATCACATGCTGTCATTAACTCACATCCACCGCCAAGAGCATAACCATTAATCATAGCAATATACGGTAAGCGTGATTTCCTTATTTGTTCAAGAAGATTATGACCAATTTCTGAAAACTCTTTAGCCTCTAGAACGGTCATATCGCTCATTTCTTTAATATCTGCTCCTGCTACAAATGATTTTTCACCGGCTCCTGTGAGAATAACAACATGAATTCCTTTGTCTTTCTCAATTTCAGCTACTAAATCAGTTAATTCATGAAGGGTTTTTTTGTTTAAAGCATTTAATACTTTAGGACGATTAATCGTGACAGTAGCGATTTTCCCTTCTTTTTTAACCAACAAATTTTTGTAATCCATTTATTTCACCTCATTTTTTATATTCATAAAAACCTCTGCCTGTTTTTCTTCCAAGATACCCAGCTTGTACCATTTTTTTAAGAAGTGGACAGGGACGGTATTTTGAGTCATTGAAACCATCATATAAAACATTCATAATATTCAAAACCACATCAAGACCAATTAGGTCTGCAAGAGCGAGTGGCCCCATTGGATGGTTCATACCAAGTTTCATAACATTGTCAATATTCTCAGCAGTACCAATGCACTCGTTTAGACAAATAACTGCTTCATTAATCATAGGCATCAACAATCGGTTGCTTACAAATCCTGGTCCATCGTTTACTTCAACAGGTATTTTCCCCATCTTTTCAGAAAGATCATGAATAAGTTTATACGTGGCATCATTAGTCCGAAGACCACGTATAACCTCTACGAGTTTCATGATTGGTACAGGGTTCATGAAATGCATACCAATGAATTTTTCAGGGCGATTAGTAGCACTTGCTAGATCAGTGATAGGAATAGTGCTAGTATTTGATGCTAGGACACAGTCTTTTTTACAAATATTGTCAAGATCCTGGAATATTTCTTTTTTCACTTTAACATTTTCGAAAATAGCTTCAATTACTAGGTCTGCATCTTTTAAATCTTCCAGTTTGGTAGTACCTTTAATCCTGGACATGATTTTCTTTTTATCCTCTGGTTTAATTTTTTGTTTTTCAATGCTTTTATCCAAAAATTTTTCGATACGTCCTATTCCTTTCTTTACATACTCATCCTTGATATCACGAAGTATAACATCAAATCCTGCTTGTGCAGATACTAGGGCTATTCCATGTCCCATCTGCCCTGCACCTATAACTCCAATTTTTTTAACAACCATAATTTTTTTCACCTCTCAATTATCATCTGAACAGCGTTTCCTCCGCCAAGGCAAATTGTTGCAAGCCCTCGATGTTTCTTATAACGTTTCATAGCATGCATCAATGTTATAAGTATCCTGGAACCACTGCTACCAATTGGGTGACCAATTGCTACTGCTCCACCATGTACATTGAATTTTTCTCGTGGTATTTTGAATTCTTTCATAACTGCAGCAGAGGCAGAACTAAAAGCCTCATTATGTTCAACTAGATCTATATCATTCATTGTTAGTTTATTATCCTTGAGAATTGCTTTTATCCCTGGAATGGGTGCTCCCATAACATAAGCTGGTTCAACCCCGCTGGTGTTATACGCCTTGATCGTTGCAAACGAGTCTATACCAAGTTTATCTGCTTTTTCCTTGCTCATTACAACAACCGCTGAGGCTCCATCTGTTATCTGAGATGCATTTCCTGCTGTTACAACGCCATCTTTCCTGAAAAATGGTTTAAGCGTGGCAAGTTTCTCCAGTGTTGTATTAGCACGGATTCCTTCGTCCTTATCAAAAACTATTGGATCACCTTTTTTCTGTGGGATTTCAACAGGCATTATTTCATCCTTGAAGCTACCATTTTCTGTAGCCTTCGCGGCTTTCTGATGGCTCCAAAGCGCAAACTTGTCACAGTCCTCTCGGCTAATTCTATGTCTTTCTGCTACAACCTCGCCAGTGTTGCCCATATGGTAATCATTGTATACATCCCAGAGGCCATCACGGACCATTAGATCAATGATTTTACCATCAAACATTCGGAAACCAAAACGAGCCTTGTCCATAGCATATGGACAATTTGTCATGCTTTCCATTCCACCAGCTACGACAATATCTGCATCATCGCATTTGATTGCCTGAGTAGCAAGAACAACAGCTTTCAACCCTGATCCACAGACTTTGTCAACATGTAAAGCACCAACCTCATAGGGTATGCCTGCATTGATTGCAGCCTGACGGGCAACATTCTGACCCAGACCCGCTGGGACAACATTTCCCATGATGACTTCATCAACATCTTTAGGTTTAATTTTTGCTCTAACCAATGCTTCTTTGATTACCATACCGCCAAGCTGTGGTGCTGAAAAACCTTTCAAAGCACCAGCGAACTTCCCCTGAGCAGTTCTAACACCTGATACTATTACTACATCTTTCATAATCTTCGTATGCCTCCTCCAAAACAATAAGTGTGTTCCTGGCAATATGATATTTATTTAAAACATTTTCCAAAAACTATCCTACATCAACCTTTAAACTACAAACATCACCAAGATCGGCCTCTAAAACATCACCTTTTTTAATTTCACCCACGCCCTCAGGTGTGCCAGTCATAATAAGATCACCAGGTTCCAAGGTCATAATCTTAGAAATATATTCAATGATTTTTTCAACAGAAAAAGCCATATTGCCTGTATTAGAACTCTGACGAGTCTCACCATTAACCCTTAAAGAGATGTCAAGATTATTAGGATCAGATATTTCATCTTTTAGTACTACATTGCTAATAGGAGCAAATGTATCAAAACCCTTAGCAATACTCCAAGGCCAACCATTTTTCTTAGCCACAGATTGAATATCACGAGCAGTAATATCCAAACAAAGACAATAACCAAGAACATAATCCAAAGCAGACTCTTTAGAGATATTTTTACATTTATCATTAATTACAACACCAAGCTCAACCTCATGATGCAAACAATTGCTCATTTCCGGAAAAACAATACTCTCCCCATCAAAAATAACAGAACTAGCAGGTTTCAAAAACAACAAAGGATCCTCAGGAACACTAGATTTCATCTCCTCAGCATGTTTTTTATACGTCCTAGCTAAACATACAAGTTTCCCAATTCTAAGATTTTTTTTTATTCCATCCTTAAAAATGTAACTAGTCATAAACCCAGCATCATACTTCGATAATTTAAAGATTTCATAATAAGTTTCTTTAATAAATTCTTGTTACCCGTGTTGGAGACCTTGTATGAAATTCATTCCTAACTCAGATAGAAAAAACGAAATGCTGAAAAAAATCGGGTTAAAAAATATAAACGATTTATTCTCAGATATCCCTAACAATGTAACAATTGATGATTTGAAATTGCCTCTTGGTTTAACACAGCAGGAAACAGAAAAAAAACTTAGGGAAATCGCTAGTAAAAACAAATCATATCAAGATAAATTATGTTTTTTAGGAGGTGGAATTAAACCTCATTATATTCCAGCTGCTGTAAAAGCTATCACATCTCGTGCAGAGTTTTTTACAGCTTATACCCCGTATCAATCTGAGGCTAGTCAGGGTTTCCTTCAGGCAATGTTCGAATATCAAAGCATAATAGCGGAGCTTACTGGGATGGATGTTGCAAATTGCTCACTTTATGATGGAGTAACAGCTCTTTCAGAGGCAGCACTCATGTGTACACGCATTACGAAAAAAACAGGTTTTATCATTCCTCATAATATCTCATGGGAGAAAAAATGTGTTTTAAAAAATTATGGAAAAGGTCCAGGGTTAAAAATTAAGGAAATATCTTATGATAAAGAAACCGGTAAGGTTGACCTAGATGATTTAAAACAAGCATTGGATGATAATACTGGCGGGGTTTATGTTGAAAACCCTAATTTTTTTGGTGTTTTTGAGGATGATATTAAAGAGATTTGTGAACTTGTAAAAAACTCTGATGCTCTTTTTGTTGTTGGTGCAGATCCGATTTCACTTGGTATCTGTAAAAGCCCCGGTGAGTATGATGCGGATATTGTTATTGGTGAAGGCCGAGCTTTGGGTAATCCTATGGATTTCGGTGGTTCTAGTTTGGGTGTTTTTGCGTGTAAAAAGGAGCATCTTCGTCAGATGCCAGGTCGTATTATTGGTTTAACTAGGGATGCTGATGGAAAAAAGGCTTTTTGTATGGCTCTTCAAACCCGTGAGCAGCATATTCGCCGTGGAAAAGCTACAAGTAATATTTGTACTAATGAGGGTTTATGTGCTCTAGCTGCTACTGTTTATATGTCATGGCTTGGTGGCAATGGTTTACAAAATCTTAGCCGGGTTAATTTTGAAAAGGGTAATAAACTTAGAAAAAGTATTGAAAATATCGATGGTTTCGGTAGGAGATTTTCTGGTGCCCATTTTAATGAATTTGTTGTTAAAACAACAAAGGATATAGATAAAATCAATAAGGGGCTTTTAAAAAGAGATATCAATGGAGGGTTTGTTCTTAAGAAACAATACCCTGAGTTGAGGGATTGCATGCTCTGTGGGATTACCGAGGTTCATACTGATGAAGACATTGAAAGATACATTACGGCTTTAAAGGAGGTATGTTGATGTACAGATCAGCTGTTTACAATGAGCCTTTGTTAAATGAGCTTTATTCTTCTAAAAAATCAAAATTTAAAGCCATCGATGATCTGCCAAAATCTCTTAAAAGAACTAAAAATATTGAAATACCTGATCTTGATGAAACCATGGTTATTCGTCATTTTCATCATCTTAGTCAGATGAACTATGGTATTGATACGGGTATGTATCCACTTGGTTCTTGTACTATGAAATATAACCCTAAGATTTGTGAAGAGATTGCATCTTGGGAGAAATTCTCTGGGACTCATCCTTACCAGGATGGTTCAAGTGTTCAGGGTAATCTCGAAATCATGTTCGAACTGGAACATATGCTTTGTGAAATCACAGGTATGGATTATTTTTGTTTACAACCAGCCGCTGGAGCCCATGGTGAATTCTTAGGTTTACTTCTCGCTAGAGCATATCATGAGTCTAATGGTGATACAAATAGAGATGAGGTTATCATTCCTGATACTGCTCATGGGACTAACCCTGCTAGTGCAAGTATGGCAGGATACAAGTTGATCGAGATTCCCTCTACAAAAAATGGAACTGTTGATTTAGATGCATTAGAAAAAGTTCTATCTGAAAAAACAGCTGTTTTTATGCTTACCAACCCTAACACTCTTGGGATTTTTGAATCAGATATACTCAAGATTTCTAAAATGGTTCATAAAGCAGGCGCTCTTTTGTATTACGATGGTGCTAATATGAATGCCATTATGGGTAAAGTACGTCCTGGTGATATGGGTTTTGATATTGTTCATTTAAATCTCCATAAAACATTTTCTACACCTCATGGCGGAGGCGGTCCTGGTAGTGGACCCGTGGGTGTAAAAATAAAACTCGAGAAATTTTTACCTGTTCCACGTATCGGTCGCACACACAATGGTATTTATGTTTTAGATTACGACGCATCTGATTCTATAGGTAAAATCAAGAGTTACTTTGGTAATTTTTCAGTTTTACTGAAAGCCTATATTTATATAATCATGATGGGCCGTGATGGTTTAAAAGGAGCATCAGAAATTGCTGTTCTTAATTCTAACTACATGAAAAAAAAACTTGTTGATACTGGTAAATATGAAATGCCATTCTGTGATCTTCGTAAACATGAGTTTGTTATAAGTTGCGAGAAATTAAAACAAGAAAAAGATATCCGAGCTATGGATATTGTAAAACGTCTTTTAGATTACGGTTTTCATCCCCCGACTGTTTACTTTCCACTTATTGTTAAGGAACCTCTGATGATAGAACCTACTGAGACAGAGTCAAAAGAATATCTCGATGAATACGTTAATGCTTTAATTAGTATAGCTGATGAAAAACCAGATGTGATTAAAAACTCACCTGTTAACACTCCAGTGAAACGTGTTGATGAAGTTGGCGCTACTAAAAACCTGGTTCTTAATTGGAAGATGATCTAATCTTCTTCTTTTGTTTCTATAAAAGATAGTAATATCCCAATTATTCCTGGTATTACTAAAATAATTGTGATTGAATATATACCAATATCATACCATATCCCATATCTGGTACCCCAGTAAAGATAATGGATAATCCCAGCTAACAAAAATAGGATTGAAAGTATTGTAAAAACATTGAATTTTTTTATGTTTATTTTAAACATTTTTCATTTCACCTTTTTTATTATGATGGGGGCACTGGGATTTGAACCCAGATCGGCGGGTCTCTTCTTAGGTCATCGCTCCAGTTATTCATCACCAATCAGATGACCCTTTTTTAATCATTCCCTAACTGGAGCCCACAATGATGCCGGGTTACACCATGCCCCCAGTTAGATTTTTTTTTATCCTACTTTTTTCTGCTTCTTTTTTCGCGTCTCATTCGTTTTTTCCGCCATTTCCATCGCATTTTATGTCTTTTTTTCCAAACTCTTGAACTGCGTTTCATGATAGTGTTTCCTTTGGTATTATAGCTTGCCCTAAACAGATTCCAATATTTAATGATTTAGGAAAATATTCTATGTATCTTTATTATGTAAAACCTATTACGATTATTAAGGAAAAATAATTAAATAAATATTTGATACTTCTCTGCGAGATGGGTAAATTTACAAATTCTTACGTGCTTAGTCAAATCCTCCGTTCTGTTTATCATGTTGCTGGCCGTAGGACTACACAGAGTTTTGCTGCTAAAGTTGTAGGTTCTATTATTAAAACTCTTGAACAAAGATATGATTTTTTATCGTATGTTAGAATTCAGGATAAAGAGTTAATAACTGAAGACGAGGTTATTATTATTGATCATGAAATTGACAATATTGACAGAGAACTGATTGGGAGAGCTATTGAGGCTATAGTTCGTGTTGTTTATATGGATATTATTGGTAAAGCTGGTCTTTTTTTTATTGCTGAGCTGAAAAGAAGAGCGGGTGATGAGTTAATAACTGAGTTGAATAATTTTGGTGTTGATCTTGCTTCTCTTCAAATTGAACAGCATTATCTTTACCGAAGTAGAGAGCGTAAAAGACAAAAAGCTAAGAGAAAAGCGGTTGGTGATGTAAGTCTTCTTGGTTATACTTGGAAAAATGTTGCATCTTGGAAGTATGATCCAGTTCATAAAACCTGTGTGTTGTATAACAAGAGCGGTGAGGTTTTAGATAATTTAAATCTTGATACAATTATTGAGAATTATGTCAAGAACATTTCAGAAGAAACTGAGGAAATTCCAAAAGAATTAGAGGGGACAATTGATATTACTGGTAAAGAGTTTGAACTTTTGAAAATGTTACATACTCGTGATATGGATGCTGAAACAGCTATAACGCTTCTGCATATTGATAAAAATGAGTTTGATAGTATTGTAAAAAAACTTTTAGAGCAGGAGTTACTTCAATATACATCTTTTAATGTTATTGAGCTTACAGAAATCGGTATAAGCTATCTTTCAAAAAGAGAGGGAGGAAAAATAGAAACATCTACATCTGTAAGTGACCAATAATTTTTATCGATCTACTGATTTTTTTCATCCATCCATATGTATTTACATCTTGTACAGTACCATCCAAGAGATATCCATTTTTGTTTTCCATGTTTTGGATTTATATGTCTATATAATCTTACTAGACCCATGTCACATTTAGGGCATTGTTCTTTGAATGATTCATCATATTTTTCTTTCCCGATTTTATACATCAATGTTTCAGCTGCAACATTGTAAGTATATCCACATTTTGTACAAAGCCAAGCTGTTGGAACCCATGTTCTTTTCCCCGCAAAGCTTTTGTTTTGATAAAGAACCACTGCTTTAGATCCACATTCTGGGCATTTTTTCTTAATACTAATCACCACACGATGGTTTTTTTTAATGTTATTAATATTTTATTATTTTTTAAGATCTACTACCATTTTATGTATATATGGTAATTGAACATAAAATTGACTTCCTTCTCCAAGTTTACTTTCTACCCATATTTTTCCATTGTGTTTTTGGATGATTTCTTTACATATGAATAAGCCAAGCCCGGTTCCTTCGTTTTTACGGTCATCACCCGTGTAAGCCTGATAAAACTTTGAAAATACTTTGTTAACTTCGTCTTTGGAAATTCCCACTCCCGTGTCTTTTACTATTATTATGATTTGATCTTTTTTCTTCTCAGCTTCAACACTTATAAATCCATGATCCGTGAATTTAATTGCATTCACTAGCAGATTCTTTAAAACCTGTGAAAGACGATATTTATCACCCATTATATTTGGTAAATCTCTGGGGATTTTACTATTGAATTTAAGTTTTTTATTTTCCACAACAGCCTTCATGTCTTCTACTATTTCATCAAGTATTTCAACGGAGTTTAATTTTTCCATGTCGAATTTCATCGTATCTGTGTCAAGTCTTGATACATCTAATATATCGTTTACTAATCTAAGCAATCTTTCAGAGTTCCTTAAGCTGATCTTGGCCCATTCTTTTATTTGTTCACTAGTTTTTTTATCACTTATTATCAAATCTAGATATCCTTTGATCGGCGTCACAGGAGATTTAAGCTCATGAGCAGCAATGTTCATGAACTCGGTTTTAAGTCTTTCAGATTTTTTAAGTTCATCTTCAATTCTTCGTCGTTCAGTGATATCCCTAATGGTACAGACCATCCCTGAAAAATCATTATTTTTCTTAATAGGAGCAATATTAACCTCTATGGGTATAGTATTTTCATCCGGGTGCACAAGCTCTAATTCCACATTTTCAATTTTTTCATCTTTTTTTCTAACATCTATAAATATCTGCTGAAAGAAATAAACAGAGTCATCTGATAAATAATCCCTGAAGAGCGTTGCAAGAATCTGGCTTTTTCTCCTCTTACACATTTTTTCAAAAGAAGGATTTACATAAGTCAAACGACCAAGAGGATCAATTGTTATAACACCATCCGCTGAGGTCTCAGCAAGAACACGATATCTCTCCTCAAGTTTTACAAGCTCATCCCAAGCCCGCTGACGCTGTGTAATATCTTTACCCTGTATTAAAATGCCTTTAATTTCTTTATCATCCCTAATACAATCAGCTGAGAAAAGAAACCTAAATACCGTTCCTTTTTTTGTTATAATTTCAGTTTCATAATCTCTGGTTCCATTTCCATTCTCAGCAAGATCAACTGCGTCATAATGTTTTTTCAAACCTTTACTTGAAAAAACCTCTTCTAAAAACGATAATTTTTTCCCAATTACCTCCTCTTTTTTCAAACCACTTAAATCTAAAGCTGTTTTGTTTATATCTAAAATAATGTCTTTCTCAAGATACAATAAAAAATCACTTGTTGAATGAAAAATATCCTTAAACTTTTTTTCAGATTCAACTAGTTCCTTTTCAATATGTTCCTTTTGATAACGCTCATTTAAATCCCTTAAAATAACTAGATCTCCAATAATATTCTTATTATCATCAATTATCGGACTTGCATTTATTTCAACGGGTATTGTTTTACCATTTTTTGAAATTACTTTAATCTCATATGGCGGGACATCCTTTCCATCTATTCTTTTATTAAAATTTTTAACAACCACTGGAATACTTTCGTTATCAATGATTCCCAGATCCGTAAATTTTTTTCCAATTAATTCATCTTTATCATATTCTAATTTTTCTATGACTTGTTTATTAACATCGATGAATGCACCTTTTGTATCTAGTAGTAATATTGGGTAAATAGCTGTTTCAAAAAGTTTTCGATATTTTTTCTCAGAAGATTTTAATTTTTCTTCTGCTTTTCTTCCTTTAGTGATATCACGTGCAATTATCTGAACAATTTTTCTTCCGTTATCATCCGTATATGGAACAAAAATATTATGAAAAACTCTGCCTTCTCTTTCATCGTCAACTTCAATCATTTTACCTGTTTCAATTAGTTGTCTACCGATCTGAAATCGTTTCTCTGCTACATTCTTTGGTAAAATATCAAAAAGATTTTTTCCAATTAATTCATCAGATTTAACACCCAAGCTCTTACACATTGCCGTATTAGCAGAAATAAAAACTCCGTTTTCATCTACTTCTCCAATCATATCTGGAGAGTTATTAAACAATCTACGATACTTTTCTTCACTTTCTTTTAAAGAACTCTCATATTTTTCTTCAATTTGTTTAAAATCTGTTATGTCTTTAATTATTGCAACTGAGCCTGTGATTTTTCCACCAGGTCCCCTTAAGATAGCTATTGATATTTCTACATCAAAAACACCTTTATCTTTCCGGATCATTTTTGTTTGCAGTTTATATTTCATTCCTTTTCTTCTTATATTTTCTGCTCGGATTTTTTTCCATTCCTCCAGTGGATAAAGTTTGCTTACATGCCTTAATGATAATTCTTTTTCAGTTAGATTAAAGAGTTTTTCTGCGTATTTGTTCCATGAGAGAATATGTTCATCTTCATCTGCGATTGTTATTGCTACAGTATAGTTTTCGAAAATTGTATGATATTTTTCCTCTAGATTAATAATATCAATTTTAGGTTCTTTTTTAAGAATTTGTGCTGTTGAACTAGATTCTCCGTCTAGTTTTTCATCATTTTCTTTTATATCCCAGGTGTTTAATGAAAGATTTTTCAATTTACCAAGTTTTTCTTCCACTCGTAATTGTTTGATTATCTCCGGATCATCCTTCAATTATTACACCTCAAAAAACAACTATTAAAAAATCCTTGTTTGTTATAGCTATAACAATTAATTTTAACTCTATCGTAATCTAGGCTGTTCTCTTTTACGCATCCCATCATTTTCAAAAGAAGAAATGCATTTTTAGTATATTAAATAATTGATGAAAAAATTATTATTTTAAAAAAACGGACGCGGCGGGATTCGAACCCGCGACGTCTGGCTTAGAAGGCCAGCACCCTATCCAGGCTAGGTCACGCGCCCATTTTATAAGCTATGTAGATAGTTGTGTATTATATAAAAATTGATAAAATTATGGATAAAAAAAATGGGGTGATTTAGTTTTATTCGTAAGGCGCAGATTCTCCAATTAAATCAACATGTGTAAGGATCATTCTTCTGCAGCAGTATCTGTTTATACCCAGATCATCAAGGATTTGTTTTGGTGTTTCCTTTGGTTTTTCTCCAGAGTCTATTGCTTTTTTGTATGCTTCATATCGTTCTTTATATTTCTCGTAAGCATCCCCAATGATTTTTCCACATGTGAAACATCTTATTGGAATTATCACAATATCACCTATATGATTTCTGCCGTCTTTTACGTGCTCCACGGCCAAGAGGTTTTTTAGGTTCTTTCCTCCTTGAATCACTAACAAGGAGGCTTCTATCATGATCAAGAAAAGCGATTTTTAAACTTGGATCGCCTGTGTATTCTACTAGTCCTTTTGCTATTGCAGTTCGGACAGCTGAAGCCTGGCTCATGTAACCACCGCCGCTTACAGTAACATCAATGTTTATCTTATTCATATGGTCACTGGCTATTTTAAGAGGTTCAAATATTTTCCAACGAGCCATTTCAGGTTCATATAGTTCTACTGGTCTCTTATTAATTCTCACTAGACCTGTACCTTTCTGTACAGATACCCGAGCTATAGCTGTTTTTCTTTTACCTGAGGTGTTTACTACTTTTTTAGCCATTAAAACTTCGCTCCTAACGATTTAGATAATTCTTCGACTGTTATAAAATCAACTGGTTTTCTTTCAGCTTCCTTAATATTTTCAATTTTTTTTCCTTCAAATTCTTTTGGAACCCCAACATAGCATTTAAGTTTTTTAAATGCAGTTCGTCCATGAGGTGTTTGGTAAGGTATCATGCCACGTATTGTTCTTTTTACTATTCGATCGGGCATACGTGGGTAGAAAGGCCCTTTTCTATATGTCCCAACTTCCCTTTTTTGTTTATATTTTTCTTTTATTGTTGGTTTTTTCCCTGATATGATTGCTTTCTCTGAGTTGATTATAAAGATTTCTTCTCCTTTTAAAAGTCGTTTTGCAGTATTGGTGCTTAACCTTCCAAGTGTTGCGCCTGTTGCATCAATTATCGTTGTCATATTTCATCCCAATATTCTAATATTTTTTCCTTCAGGATTATTTTTCATTAATTCTTCAATAGTGATGTCTTTTCCACCTGCTTTTTTAATTTTTTCCTGTGCTTTATCTGAAAAAGACCAAGCAGCAATTGTAACTTTTTTTGATAGTTCTCCATCGGATAGCACTTTTCCAGGTATTAATGCAGTTTCTTTTTCATTAGTATATTTGCTGATCCTATTTAGATTTACCACTGGCCAGTTCTTCGATGATTTCTCAAGTCTTTTTGCGATATCTTTCCAGATGGGTGCGTCTTTTTCATTTGCCTGTTTTTTGAGATTATTTATTAGGTCTATAAGCATAGGATTTGTTTTCATGTTTTTCTTTGTCATGAGGTTTTTCTCCAGGTTGGCGAAATGTAGTGTAAGTGAGGGGTATTTATAAGATTTGTGGGAGTAAACATTAAAAACAAATTGTGAATAAAGCCTTTCCATGAAAAAGCTTATTTCGATATGTGGCAGTGATTTTGATGATGAAGTTTTACCAGGTTATGCGCTCGAGGTGGCTGAGAAAATTGGTAGGCTCGTAGCTAAGAAAGAGGGTGTTATAGTCTGCGGTGGTCATGGTGGTGTTATGAAGGCAGCATGCAGAGGTGCAAAAGCGGAAAATGGTATCACTGTAGGTATTATGCCTTTTGAGAAAGACGAAGCAAATGAGTATATAGATATCGCTATCCCAACGAATATTGGTAATATTAGGAATTATCTTGTATCAAGAACTGGTGATGTGACCATTGCGATATGCGGTCGATGGGGTACTCTTAATGAGATAGCATTCCGGATGATTTCCCGCAGACCTCTGATTCTTATGAAGGGTACTGGTGGTTGCGTTGATGAAATAATTAATGGAAACATCATGCAGGGTGTAGAACATACGTATTATGTTGCGAATTCTGCTGAGGACGCCGTGGAAAAAGCGTTTGAATTGTAAAATTATATGATAAATAATATTTTGAATAGTTTTATATATATAAAGACTAATAAAAAAGTTGAATTTGATGAAAGAAAAAAAACCACTTATAGGCTTCTTCCCGCTATTCTATAATCTTGCAGAAACCGGAAGGGCAGTCCTAGTTGCAAAACGATATATGGAAAAAGGTGGCAAAGCAATATTTTTTAGTCATGGAGGGAAATACGAAAAACTTGCAAAAAATATAGGATGTAAAATTATTAGAGTAAAACCAATCTATACAGAAGAATTCATAGAGGATCTATGGAAATATTCAAGGTTTGAAAAAAGAGGTGCACCCTTCTCATATAACATCTTAAAAGAACATGTAGAAGCAGAAATAAATGCATATAGACGGACAGATGTAGAATTAGTTGTAACAACAAATAACTTCCCATGTACTATCTCAGCTAGAGTAGCTGGAATCCCTTTAATTTCTATTGCTCCTAAAGTTATTGGGAGATTTACTAAATATCCTGATGATGCAGAAATGATATTTACTAGATTTTTACCTGGATCTTTGAAACTAAGTATATTAAATTTTTATTATCCAAAAAGCAAAACCTGGGTTCGTCCTTTTAACAAACTAGCAAAACAATACAATCTGCCTATTTTTGATAGCTCTATGAATATAAACAAAGGCGATTTCACGTTTTATACAGATTTTTTAGAATTACTTCAACTTAAAGAGACAGATATTAAACCTAATGAGTCATTTATTGGCCCAATTTTTCTTGATGAATTGTTTGAAAAGGAATCTACAAATAAAACAATAGAAAAACAAATTGAAAATCATATTAAAAAACCTGGGGGATCAATTCTTTTAACCCTTGGTAGCTCAGGCACAAAAGAGTTATTTCTACAAATTCTTTCAACTTTGAATAAAACCAGTTATAACGTTATTGCAGTGTATAGTTCGATTTTATCTAAAGATGAGATTCCTAGTTATAATGATAATATTCTTCTGATGAACTCTGTTCCATCGATAAAAAAAATTAACGAAATGGTTGACCTTGCAATAATTCATGGTGGACAAGGCACGGTGTATACAGCAGCCTACGCGGGTAAACCTGTTATTGGTTTACCTATGCAATTTGAGCAGCATCAGAATCTAGAAATGCTTGTTAAAAATAAAATAGCAATCATTGAATCAAGGAGATTTTTTAAAGAAGAAGTTTTCCTGGAATCTATTAAAAAAATCTTTGATAACTATGATTATTATCTTAAAAATTCCCAGAAGCTTTCTAAAAAACTTCCAAAACCACAGGGTGACATAATCGCAGTAAAAAAAATTATTGAGATTTTGGAAAAGACGTTAACTTGATTCAGAGGTTGAATGAAATGAAAAAATCTGATGATAAACCATTGGTTGGTTTTTTCCCATTGTCGTATAATCTTGCTGAGACGGGTCGTGCGGTTCTAGTTGCAAAACGATATATGGAGTTAGGTGGACGTGTTGTTTTCTTTAGTCATGGTGGTAAATATGAATATCTTATAGAGGAGTTTGGTTTTGATCTTATTAAAGTTAATCCTAGGTATACTGATGAGATAGTAAAAGAAATCGTTGGTATTAACCGTGGTGAAAAACCAGGTGTCCCATATAAAGTATCTTTTTTAAGGGAAGCTGTAAAGGCAGAGATCGATGCTTTCAAAAAAACAGATGTGAAGATGGTTGTTTCTTTTGTAAATCTTCCTTGTTCTGTTTCTGCTCGTGTTATTGGCATTCCCTTGGTTTGTGTTTCTCCAGCTCCAGGTAGATTTCATCTGGGTGTTCCTGATAATTTTGAGAATTTTTTAACTAGGTTAATTCCAACCGTGGTTAAAATTCCTATTAGTAATTACCTATTGGGTCATACTAAAAAATTTTTGAAACCCTTTAATATAGTTGCAGGTGAACATGATCTCAAACCTTTTAGTAGTACAGTTGAGGTTGTATATGGTGACATAACACTTGGAACTAATTTTTTAGAGTTTATCAACGTGTTTCCAGATCAGCAAATGTTTCCTGATGAGGATTATGTTGGCATTATATCTTTGAAGGAGATTTTTTCAGATCGTTTTTCAAAAAATGAATTGAAAAAAGTTGAAACAGAAATACGAAAACATTTAGCTCGTCCTGGTAAATCTATCTTGCTTACAATGGGTAGCAGTGGTGATAAAGAAGTATATCTTAAGATTTTAAGGATACTTAACAAAACCTCCTATAATGTTGTTGCTGTGTATGCAAATATTTTGAAGGAGGATGAAATTCCTCATTTAAATGATAATATTCTTTTATTGAACTTTGTGCCATCTATTGAAAGATTGCATAAAATGGTTGATATTAGTATTATTCATGGTGGTCAGGGTACGGTTTTTGCGGCGGCTTATGCGGGTAAACCTATTATCGGTTTCCCTATGAATTTTGAACAGTATCTTAACCTTGAGAAAATGGTTGGTCATGGTGTAGGTTTTATTCTTTCCAGGAAATTTTTTAAAGAAAAAGAATTCATAAAAACAATAGATAAAACTATAAATAATTATAATAATTACCTTATAAAAGCTGTTGAGTTGTCAAAAAAACTCCCAAAACCAAAAGGAGATACTAACGCAGCACACAGAATAATTGAGATATTAAAACAAAAAAACCTGGTGAAGCAATGAAGAAAAAAACAACAAAAAAACCCAAAATTAACACATCTCTTCAAAAAATAGTAACAGGTACCAGTATTATTTTCATTGGGCTATTAATTAGTTTATTCTTTGGTCTTTTATCGAGAGTATTAATTGCTAGATACTGGACAGAAACCCAGTTTGGAATATACTCACTTGCCTATTCAATACTAAGTATCTGTACGATAATAAGCTCATTAGGATTTAACCAAGGAATACCAAGAAGCATCGCATTCAGTCGAGGTGAAAAGAATTACAAAAAAATACGAGGTTTCATTTCATCATCGATTTATCTTGCAATAATCGCAAGTATCATCGTAGGATTAGTTCTTTTCCTCGCATCAGAGTTTATCGCAGTTGAGATATTTCATGAACCTGCTCTTATAATGCCTTTACAGATTTTTTCAATCGCAGTACCCTTCTTCACTTTGATAGAAATAATCATCGCAATATTCAGAGGATTCGATCAAGTAAAACAAACTATTCTCTATGAACAAATAATTCTAAGTATCCTTTTCCTTGTACTAATATTAGCGATAATTACCTTAGATCAACCTTTTATAAACATCTTTTATGCAGGCGTTGCATCCTTCGTAATAGCCTCAATATTCTTAGTTAATTACTCCTTCAAACAGATCAAAACAATGAAAATAATAAAAATCAAATCAATTGTTTCTCCAGCAGCTAAAGAATTACTTGTTTTTTCAATTCCACTTCTTGGAACAGCAATGCTTAATATGATAATAACATGGACAGATACCCTAATGCTTGGAGGTATGAAAACCGCGGCTGATGTAGGATTATATAATGTTTCACATAATCTTGCATATCTTGTATCATTCCCCTTGGGAGCGCTATTGATTATATATATACCAATATTTTCAGGTTTATATGCTAAAAAGAAATTCGATGAAATAAAAACCAATTTCATAATTATTACTAAATGGCTTTGTTCTTTCACACTTCCATTGTTTATCTTTTTGTTTTTATTCCCACAGCAAGTCATACAATTCCTATTTGGAGCTAACTATGTTTTTGCAGCAGATGCATTGAGGATATTATCCTTTGGTTTCATAATTAATAACTATGTTGGACCATGTGGAGTTACACTTGTAACCATGGGCCGATCAAAATTCATCATGTTTGCGACTCTTGCCACAGCCATTATGAACATAGTATTAAACACGTTTTTAATCCCAGTTTATGGAATAATGGGTGCAGCAATTGCATCAGCAACATCTCTCGTTTCAATAAATATCATAAAAAGCATAAAGTTATACAGCATAAGCGGTGTACAACCAATAAGTAAAAACCTACTGAAACCAACATTTATTTCACTTCTGCTGATAATTCCTGCATATCTTTACTGTCAAAGCACTCTTGAGATCACCTGGATAATATTAATAGGTTTATTCATCGCATTTTACGTTATATATCTCTTTGTATTCCTCTTGACTAAAAGTGTAGATGAAGAAGATCTGAACATGATAAAGATGCTTGAGAAAAAACCTGGTGGAAATATAACAAAAATCAGACACTTCCTTAGTAGATATACATAAAATTAAATTACCAATTGTTATCTTTCTCATAACCAAGTTCTATTAAAAGTTTCCCAGCTATTTTTTTAAATAATTCTTTTTCCTCATTGTTCATATCTTTTTTCCATCGACCAATAGATTTATTATACAATGGTTGTCCAACTTCTATGTTTTGTAAATGCTTCTCATCTTTTTCAAATTTGTAGAACTCAAGTAGTTTTTCTTTAGGTATCATCGGTAAATCAAGAAAATTGAATATCTTTTTCATGGTTTCCAAGGGCTCTTTGATTAAATCCTCATATTTTATTTCAATATAATTCCCATTGTTTCTCCATTTCATTCCTTTATTGACAGATATAACCCATTTTCTGATACACCAATTAAAAGGATTAATGATATTCGTTGGTATTATTTCTCCGTTTACAATTTTTCTTTTAGGATGTATTCTAAGAGAACAGGATGCATCTCTTCCATCTCTTAATATGTGTATAAATTTCATGTTTGGAAAATAATGAAATATTTCATCTATTATCAAAATATGATAAGGATGCTTGATTGCTACCATTTTTTTTAATTCTTTGTTCATGTAATGTTTTAGAATATTCTCAGCGAAAACTATATGATCCTTGTTTTTAAGATCATTAATTTCTCTTTTTGAAAAATTAAAAACATTAGCTAAAACGTCCTCTTGGTTTATCCACATTAGAATGTTATATTCTGGTTCTGGTGAGGCTATCTCTGGATGTTTACCAATCATTGCTCTTACCAGTGTCGTCCCACTTCTTGGGCATCCACCAATTATGATAGGATTAAAATCCGAGATTTGTTTCTTTCTCATTGTAAAGAGCCATGTTTTGTATCTTAATGTGTCATAGATCGTTTTTTTCTTTGATAGTTTAAAAATAATTGAATCAAGTATTGTGTGTTTTTTGGAATCATCGGTCATAGGTCGTCTCAACTAGTTTTGTTTGTAGATAAAAGCCTTTTATATACTTTAGGGATTAGCTCTAAAAAGCCTATTTGCTATAAATGGTAGTTTCAATGGAAGATAATGCTGTTAATATTGGTATTCTTGAAATCCGTCGTCATGTTCCAGTTCTTTATAGTTTCATGAAGGTTTGTAAAACCCAAAATACCAAGGTTACTGTTTTTACAACAGAAGAATTGTTTTCTAGACTTAAAACATATAAAACTGATTTCGATGATTTTAATTTTGTAATAAAAAAGAAACATGAGTCTGTTCGTTCTTTTTTAAAACGTGTTGAAAAAATCTGCAACGATGAGATAGATTTGTTGTTTGTAAATACAATCCATGAGACAGTCTCCGATCTTTTATGTTACCTCAGTTTTAAACCAATTTGTAAAAAAGTTCTGGTTGTTCATCATGCCAACGCCTGGTTACAGCCAAGACTTGTTTTCAAACTATTACATCCTCTTAGAACTTTAGATACAAATCTTAGTTCGGTATTAATTAAAAAATTTGTTTTCCCCAGGTTTGATGCAATCAATGTGATTTATAAACCAGTCAGGGAGTATATTATCCATAATATGAGTTTTGATAGGGAGGTTTTTACGATTCCTACATCTATTTTTGAAAATGTTGTTGAAAAAAAAATCGATGATAAATATTTGAAGGTTGTGATTCCTGGTTTAATCCAGGAACATCGTAAAGATTACCACTCTGTGATTCCTGTTTTTGAAGAATTATTTGAAAAATTTAAAGATCGATTAGAATTGTTTATGCCAGGTATGCCTGTTGGTCGCTATGGGCAAAATATTAAAAATTTATGTAAACAAATGCAGAACCGGGGGTACAAGGTTGTTGTTTTTGATGATTTCGTCCCAGAAGATAAATATGATGAGATTTTAACAAATTGCGATGTAATCCTGGCGCCGATAAAAATTAAAACAAGAGCAGATGGAGAAATCACTGAGTATTATGGCAAAACTGTGGGTAGCGGTGTTGTTTATAACGCTATAAAGTATGCTAAACCAATCATTGCCCCCTTTGAGTTTAACATGCTGAAAGAACTTAGTAGTTCTACCTTGGAATATAGAGATGCTCAGGAATTAAAGCAACATTTACAAAATCTTTTATCAAATAAAAATTTGTTGACTAATCTTAGAAAAAAAGCTTTGAAAAATGCGGAAAAATATTCACTGAAGAATTTGCAGGAGTATTTTGAACAAAATATTCTCAACTGGTTAAAACAAAGTTAATTTATTTTTTTAATGATTTTCTAAGTTGTTGTATTTTATCTATTTCCAGTTTTGTAAGTAAAGACTTTTTTTCCACGTGTTTTTCCCAGTTGATTTCTTCTGTTGAAGGTTTGTATTTAAATATTTCATGTTTTGTTTGCCCATCTATATCCTTTGGTGACGATATTCCCATAGTTGTGAAAATAGTCGGTAAAATATCTTGTACCGATATTGTATCAATTCTGTGTTTTGATTTGATGTTCTCACCATAGGCAAAAAATATTCCATATTGTGAATGATCACCTGTACGATTTGCAGGGTCATCCTTGTAAATACAAGGGATATTTCTACGTTTATTACCCATTTTTTTACTTGGTGTTCTTATCCATTCCGAGGCAGTGACTCCTTTATTAAGTTCAAATATTAGATCAGGTGGATTAATGGCGTTATCTCCATAAATTTCATTCCAGCGATAAACATTTTTTACAATCTGACTGTTATCTACTGGATCTTTTATCTCCCTTAGGAGTTTTGATATTTCATTACATATTTTTTCATATTCTTTTTCTTCTACTATTCCATCCTCATATTTATTTTTCAGCGATATTTGAATACCACGTCCATCAGCATTTGAAAAAGCTTTAGTGGTTTTAAAATCAATTAATTTTGATTTTGAAGCACCAGCAAAGAGGATATTTCTGATGAGCTTATTTTTTTTGATAGATTCTTTAGGAAGAATTTTCAATATTTTAAAAAATATTTTATTAAGTAATGCATAAAACTTTGATATTGAGCTACCTATAGGATCATATATCGGAGTTAATAAATTGTTGTTGTAAAGTAGGTTGTCTGGATAGAATATTTTTTTAATCTCTTCAAAACCATGATCCGATACGATAAATACAAGTGCGTCTTGGTATTTTTCAATAATTTCTCCGATGAAACTATCGACTTTTTGATAACATGATAACAATAATTTTTTATCATCAAAGAAAAAATGTTGCGCGGAATCTGTTCCACGGAAAACGATCATCGTGAAACTCCAATCTATTTCTTTCATCAGATTGAGAGTTACATTTAATCTAGATTCCATCTGTTCATTGATTTGATCTATTAATTTCTTGGGCGAGTGTTTTTTCATCTGTGAACGAGAAAAATCTTCAAGCCATAACTGTTCTAATTCATATTTTCCTAAATCATTTTTATTTAATCTTTTTTTGATATCTACGGGATATGTAAAATTAGTATCTTTTGACGGCGTCAATAAACCTGTTATCATTACACCATTGATTTGTTCAGGTGGATAGGTACCTGGAACATTAACGATTATGCATTTTTTCCTAATTTTGGATAAATAATTCCAAATCGCCTTGGCTTTTCTGTAACGTGAACTGATCAAATGTGATTCGAGTGTTCCTGTGCTTTCAAAACCATAAATACCATGCTGTCCAGGGTTACATCCTGTAACTATTGATGTCCATGCTGGGGCGCTAAAAGGTGGAATAGTGGATTTAAGATGTCCATATGATCCATTTTCCATAATTTTTTTAAAATTCTGGAGGAAGCCTTTGTCTATCCATTCTTCAATAAGTTCAGGAGTTGCACCGTCTATTCCAATAAGTATTACTTTTTTCATGGGATTTTTACCTAATTTATAATATGGATATACCTTTTTCGTATATTATTTTTCTAATATGATTAAGCGTTCATAATGGAATTATTTAATTCGATAAAATTTATAATGATGAATTCTATATATTATTGTTTTTCAAATAAGGGTAAAAACTATGTTGAAAAAATATGCCAGCACTAAACTTTTATTTTCAATTTTTATTGTAACGATGCTAATATTACCGGTTCAACCGGCTCAATCAAAAAATGCATCAGATTGGTGGGATGACGAATGGTCCTTCAGACAAAAAATCGATATTCCAATCGATACAAGTCTTGATCATGCAAAGTATCAACCAGTGGATACTCATGTTGAATTTACAAATCCCTGCTGGGCTAAAAACGAAGATGAACATTCCATCAGGATAATAACCCAGTTTAACGATAAAAAAGAGGAACTGGAATGTCAGATTTATGATTTAAAATACGCGGAAAATACTTATGTCATGTCTTGTAACGTGGTGTTTCTAATACCTGGTTTTGCAACAGGATCTGAGTCTTATTATGTTTATTATGATAATACAGAAAAAAACCCACCAGGTTATCCTAACCATGTTGACATTGATGAAGGCTATTACCTTTATGAGCCTATACCTGGTTTTCCATTTGAATCCAAATATTTTAAAATTACACAAGATGGATATGTTATTTATGGAGCATCTCAAGAGGGTAAGTTTTTAGGTCTTAGTTCAGCACAGCAAATCACCAAATTCAAAGAAAAAACAACACAGGTTTCAACTCCTCAATATGGTGAGGTGTGGGCTTCTTTTGATTATTTCTACTATTGGGGTGAAAAAACTGAGGAGTTTAGTTCAACGATTGATAAACTTATTTCCAAAAAAATATTAATCAATGGAAATCTAATGGTAAAATTTAGTATAATCAGTGGAACCAATAGAGAGGATTTTCAAACTACAGCTACTTATACATATTATTACTGTCCAACAGATTATAAGAGGCTTTATACACATGTGAGACATGAAGCACTTAAGGAAACCAAGATTTACAAAGAAACCGATTCTTTTGGAAACATTTTAGGGCTTCAATGTGGAAACATGAAAAGCCCATCTATCAAGGAGTTAAACTTTGGTAAAATGTTCCCGTATATGCATGTTTACAAAGAGGACAACATCATTCAAGAATATCCTATAGACATTGACCCAGATTATACAACGAAAGGCATCACAATATTAAATAGCCAAGATGATGTAGATCTAGGTGAAAAAACATGGACTTGCTTTGACGAAGGCGAAACCGGAGAGGCACATGGAATTATACTAGATTCAAATGACATAATACTTTCGGGGAGTAATGAACGAAACGGGGTACAAGTCCAAGCAATAGAAGGAGCAACCCCTGGTCTACTTGGTTTAGAAACAAATTTATTCACGTTTTTCTTCAGTAGAAACTCCTATGAAAAAGGACAAAATTATGATTATGATGTCCCAAAGGATTTCGTAGTCGAGTTTAATGCTGATTTCTTCTCAACCTCTAATGGTGGGTACCCTGCTGTAAAACATGAAGCAGAAATATTTCAATCCTTGATCAAACTACGATCTTCTTATCAAAACAATATAACGTATAATTATGAGGCGGAAGGTTCCTGTTCACTAACTGCTTATATTCATTTTGCTCCATCTATCCCAATAGGCTCAACACTATGCCTTCTTACGGGTAAAAAAATCCCGTATATCACCGCAGAATTGTACAAAGATGGAGAGATAATTGGTACAGGAATAGTACGGCGGATAGAGACCGGTGAGCTACCAAGTTTCGAAAATACTAACTTGTTACAAAAAATAAAATCCGTCTTAGATTTTGTTGACTGGAAAAATATCACTTTTTTCAAAAAAATAAAATTTGGTAAATTACAACCTGGTAAATATCTTATAAAAATATACAGGGAAAACCCATTATTTGGCTCAGAACGAAAATTTATTGGTTTACAAACATTGGAGATAACCGGGGATACCAAAACAAATATCGTATGCGGGTCGGAAGGATATTTACAGATTTCTGTAGAAGATCAATATGCTAATAACCTAGAAAATGCAAAAATATTGTTGGAATATGAAAATCAAACTATTGCAGAGACCATAACAGCTGAAGAAGAAAAATCAGTTATTTCAGCACCTTGCCAAATTTCTAA
>Ga0272442_10001771_pt1 | contig 32117 bp, 21 predicted proteins | sample SSMForm2O_FD_200262 | JGI IMG/M metagenome (GOLD analysis project Ga0272442, IMG submission 200262) | Marine sediment archaeal communities from Little Sippewissett salt marsh, Falmouth, MA, United States - SSM-Form-2O | ecosystem: Environmental > Aquatic > Marine > Wetlands > Sediment ... | reverse complement strand
ATGAACACAAACAGGCAGGTCGGTACGAGGTGATATTCGATGGCTCGTATTATGCATCAGGAGTCTACTTCTATCGCATAAAGACTGAAGAATTCACTCGTGTGCAACGGATGATCATGATCAAGTAATAAGCGAACCAATAGTAACATTCAAAGGGGAGAAGACAATCAAGTCTTCTCCCCTTTTTATGAATACAAGGATTCTTATTTTTTCTGAGGAATCTCTCAACAACGCTTGAGTAATACTGAAATTGTGAAAGGAGAGATCGATGAATGGTTACTGTGATTATTTGATAAGAATCACCTTAATATAATCCGAATAAAGCCCGGCCCCAATTTTTACCAGATAGATACCGGTTGGAACGACTTGTCCTGAATGGTTGGTTCCGTCCCAGATCACCTGATGCCGGCCAGGCTGCTCTGTATCCTGAATCAGGGACTTGATCCTGTGCCCGCGGGAATCATAAACCACCATATTCACCAGGCTCCTCTCCGGAAGATCATAACCGATCCGTGTTTTCAGATTAAACGGATTGGGATAGTTCTGGTCAATTGCATATGCATCCGGAATGGTTGTTTCTTTTTCAACATCGGTGGGATCGAATACATGAATCAGGTGATGCTGCTGAATGGTATCACTGGAATCCGGCCCGATAGCTTTCAGTATGACTGTGTAATCCCCGACGGCATGATAGGAGTAAACAGGATTGACTTCATCACTGGTGCCTCCGTCTGCGACTGTAAAATCTCCGAAATACCAGTCATATGTCAATGAAGACCCCGAAGACTGATTGGTAAATTGGACCAGGAGGGGCGCATATCCGGACACAGGATCGGCCGAAAAATCGGCTTCCGGTGGAATGACTGTGCCAATGTGAATATAATTTTCCACTGCTTTGTTGTCTGCTCCGCCCGGACCGGTGACTGTCAATTGAACCGTATAGTCTCCAACAGAGTCGAAAACATGAACCGGATTCTGTTCACCACTGACGGTTCCATCGCCAAAATCCCATGCCCATGAATCAATCGTACCCGAAGAAAGATCCGTAAACTGCACAGAAATTGATGAAACGCCGGCTCTCGGATCGGCTGAAAAATTCGCTTCCGGTGGCGCGTATTGCACATCTATGTATGACGGCCGTATCCTGGAATTGTCTCCATACGGTCCCGTCACTGTAAGCGTCACCGTATAAATATCCGGTTGCTGGTAAATATGAGAAGGATGCTGTTCCGTACTTGTTGCACCATCCCCAAAATTCCATAACCAGGAAGTAATATCACCGGTCGATATATTTGAAAACTGAACGGATAAGGGGGCGCTTCCCGTGGTTGGCGAACCGCTGAAATCGGCTACAACAGGAACAGAGTCAACTGTAATCAAGGATTCCTGAAGCAACGAATCTGTCCCCGCGTCTCCTGATACCCTCAGCTTCACCGTATAGGTCCCGGGCAGAAGATAAGTATGGGACGGATTTACATCCGTGCTCCTTGCACCGTCGCCAAAATCCCAGTCATACTGTTCAATCGGACCTTCTGATAAATTGGCAAACTGAGTCGTCAGCGGTGCCTGCCCCTGCAGAGGATCTGCTGTAAAATCAATATCATAAATATGGTCAACCACATACAACCTAAAATAATGAACATCGCTCTTACCCCGATTGTCTGAGGCTTTCACACCGATGATCAGCGTGTCGATTGAAGTGGGCAGCCATTGAATAAGCCCGCTGGAAGTATCGATTGAAGATTGCGGCGGTCTGAAAATCAAATTGTACTGAACCGGATCTCCGTCGGGATCACTTGCTTTACAGTATGTTTGCCAAAGGCTGTTGACAACAGCATAAGTATCCGGATACGCTGTAATAACAGGCGCTTTGTCGTTAAAATCAAAATGCTCGGCAAATGGATTGGTATATCCTGAAACTGATACTTCTCTATCTGAATATCCGGACGAACTGCCAATCGCCCATATCGTTTTCCCATCACTGGCTAAATGAACAATACCATCTTCCCATTCAGCATAACGCAAGCCGCTCCATCGGGGTCCCAGCCATATTTTAAAAAAACGGCTCGCATTAATCGCTGTTCCTCCGGCTTTTCCATTGGCATAAAAAACGGTTTCGTCTGAATAAACAGCAACGCTGCCATATGGATCTCCGGTTGCCACTGTATAAATTGGATCATCATTCGCAGCAAAATGAGAATCCCAATACCAGCCTGGTTCATGGGCAAAGGCGCAAAAAAGGCGTCCCTTTTTATCCGGATTATCCGGACTATAAACGGAAATCGACCAGGATACATATATTCTATTCTGATAAATAGCGATTCTGGGCGCTTTTCCAACACGATAATAGGAAGAATTGGTTATTTTCTCCATCTGCCAGTCTCTGTACCCGGGAATTGAATATCCAAATCGGACATTATGATCATAATCGGGATAAGCATTATGATAGTATCTTCCGGCAAGATAGAGTATATCCTTGTCACTTTTATAAAGATCCGGATTGTCCGCCTCCATGACGATATGAGGCTCTGTCCATTGATGATTGATTCTGCTGGATTGATAGACTTTTTTAATATCAGGATCTTCTGCGTCTTCCCAGATAACATACAAATCATCATCGATTATCTCTATCTCGGGATGACAGGCATATACGGACTGTGAAGCAATGCAATCCGGTTCAGTCCAGGAATCGAAATAACCGGAAACATGATAAACATCACCATCTTCCACACTGTAAACAATATGAACTTCACTTTTATCATTCACAGTAATGCCGCAGCACATCCGTGCCCACTCATAATCTCCGGAAGGTTCTCCTGCATATACTGGCAAACCCATTGTGGGGATCATTTGCGTATCGCTCCATAAACCATCAAGGGTTCGATATTTATATTTCAATTTAAAATCTGAACTCACCCAAATGCAGTGAAGTATTCCTGAATTCGGGTCGACAACCAAGTCACCGCTGAAACCGGAAGTATCCACGACAACCTTTGGAATAATAATAATATCGTCCACATCAATGGCAAAACTGGCGTTTGAGAATATAAAGCAGACAGAAAAAATAAAACCGATGATAAAATATCGCTTGCTCATAAAAATTCCGATTTGATAAATAAAATGATATTATTTATTTATAACCATTGATTATAATTTCAATTGTTACTTGATCAGCATTACCTTAATATAATCCGAATAAGACCCGGCCCCAATTTTTACCAGATAGATACCGGTTGGAACGATTTGTCCTGAATGGTTGGTTCCGTCCCAGATCACCTGATGCCGGCCAGGCTGCTCTGTATCCTGAATCAGGGACTTGATCCTGTGCCCGCGGGAATCATAAACCACCATATTCACCAGGCTCCTCTCCGGAAGATCATAACCGATCCGTGTTTTCAGATTAAACGGATTGGGATAGTTCTGGTCAATTGCATATGCATCCGGAATGGTTGTTTCTTTTTCAACATCGGTGGGATCGAATACATGAATCAGGTGATGCTGCTGAATAATATCACTGGAATCCGGCCCGATAGCTTTCAGTATGACTGTGTAATCCCCGACGGCATGATAGGAGTAAACAGGATTGACTTCGTCACTGGTGCCTCCGTCTGCGACTGTAAAATCTCCGAAATACCAGTCATATGTCAATGAAGACCCCGAAGACTGATTGGTAAATTGGACCAGGAGGGGCGCATATCCGGACACAGGATCGGCTGAAAAATTCGCTTCCGGTGGCGCATATTGCACATCGATGTATGACGGCCGTATCCTGGAATTCTCTCCATACGGTCCTGTCACTATGAGCGTCACCGTATATGTATCCGGTTGATCGTAAATATGGAATGGATGCTGTTCCGTACTTGTTTCATCGTCCCCAAAATCCCACAGCCATGAAACAATATCGCCCGTTGATAAATCAGAAAATTGTACGGATAAGGGGGCTCTGCCCGTGACAGGTGAACCGCTGAAATCGGCCATGACCGGAGGCGCTTCAACCGTAATCATGGACTCCTGAATCAGGGAATCCGGCCCTGCGTCTCCGGCTACCCTCAGCTTGACCGTATAGGTCCCGGGCTGATGATAAGTGTGAAACGGATTTTCATTCGTGCTCGTTCCACCATCTCCGAAATCCCAGTCATACTGTTCAATCGGGCCTTCCGATAAATTGGTAAACTGAGTCGTCAGCGGTGCCTGCCCCTGTATAGGATTTGCTGCAAATTCAATATCATAAATATGGTCAAACACATACAATCGAAAATAATGAATATCGCACTTTCCCCGATTGTCAGAGGCTTTCACACCGATAACATGCGTGTCGACACCTGCAACCTGCCATTGAATGGAGCCACTATTGGAATTGACCGTACACCCCTGCGGGCCGTAAATGAGGGAATAATGAATGGGATCTCCATCCGGATCAGAAGCATGGCAGTCCGTCTGCCAGAAATTATCGCGCAATGAAACCGTATCCGGAAATAATGTAAATTCAGGAGCATTGTTGTTAAAATCCAAAGGATCGGCAAATGGATTTGTATATCCTGACACTGTCACTTCCCGGTTATTGAATTCGGCAGATCCGGCAAGAGCCCACACGGTTTTACCGTCACTGGCTAAATGCGCAATACCGTCTTCCCATTCAACCAGCCTTGCTGTTGACCAATAACCACCATCGGAATTAATCGAGAAAAATCGCTTTTTGTGATTGGACATGGGGCCCGACTTACCATGGGCATAAAAAACGGTTCCGTCTGAATAGACCGCAGTCACTCCATAGGGATCCCCCGTCGCTGCAGTAAAAATGGGATATGTATTCACACCCAAATGTGTATCCCACTCAAGACCCGGCTCATTTGCAATTGCGCAAAAGAGTTCCGACTTTTTATCATAATCTCCTCCCAATTCCTCCCAGGGTCTGCTTCTTGACCATGACAGATATATATTATCCTGAAAAACAGCAAATCTCGGTGCCTTGCCTACACGCATGGTTTCATGAGTCACCTGCGTGGTCTGCCAATCCAAAAATCCGGGAATTAAAAACGAAAACATCACATTATGATCATAATCATAATCCGGCCACTCATTGTTGAAAAATCGAGCAGTCAAATATAGAATACCGCTATCGCTGCTGATTAAATCAGGAGTGTCCGCCATCATAATCATCTGAGGATATGATAACCATTTTCCATTGATGCGTTTCATAAAGAATATTTCTTTAATAGGGCCTCTGGATGCATCTTCCCAAATGATAAACAAATTATTATCAATCACTTCTATTTCAGGAAAGCAGGAAGGACGGGATTTCGGAAAAACCCGATAGGGTTCGGACCATTGACCCGAATTTCCAGTAACATAATAAAGATCGCCGTCTTCCACACCATAAACAATATGCGCGGCTCCAAATTCATCGACTGTGATACCACAGCATTTCCGTAACCATCCTGACCCGTCTTCCGCTGTTACAAACAATCCAAGTGATGGAATGATTTCATTTTCGCTCCATACACCATCAATCGTGCGGCTTGCATACTTTAAAATGCCATATTGACTGGGCCAGATACAATGGAGTGTTCCATTTGTCGGATCCATAGCCAAATCTCCGGCAAAACCGGTTGAATCAAGCACCACTTTCTTAATGATAATAATATTATCAACAGTGACAGCATGCAGTATACCTGAAAACAGAACAACTGAACAAAAAAGGATCACTCTGCGCATAACAAATTTAAACATTTCACCTCCATTTGAGAAACAAATTCAATTATGATGCAATCACCGCTTATTAAATCATGTGAATTATGCAAATTTTATACCGCCGTCATTTCGTCAGATGTATTATTTATGATTCGATCTATCCCAGAATCAAGCAAATAATTTAATCAATATATAGAATAATTTCTTATTGTCAAGGTGAAATTTTACAAACTGAAATGACAACCGCTGTTTATATAAATAAAACAGCTTTGAGAGGCTGATGAACATCCAGTGGATTATTAAAAAATCAGACATCCAATCAGCATCATAACGTCCGTTATTATCATAAATCACTGGAATTGTCTTAAAGATTTTTTCCAGAAGAATTCCTTTTAAGCATTCGGATACTGTTTCAAATCGGGTTTGATTGAAACTCGTCATTAAATGGAAAAAGATAGCAAAACACTATTGTCTGCTTATTTCAGCAGTGTCATTTTATGAGTCGAAGTAAATCCGTTTTCTTGAAGCCGGATCAGATAGATACCGGACGGCACGGGTTTCCGGTGACTGTCTGTGCCATCCCACAGGACCGTATAGATACCCGGTGGTTTCGATTCATCCATCAGTTTGCGAATGAGGCGGCCACGCTCGTTGAAAATATAAATTGCTACCGGGCCGAAATCGGCGATTGAAAACCGAATGGACGTTTGCATATTAAACGGATTCGGGAAATTTGGATATAAATAGAATTCCGGCTGAACTGAATGTGAGGCGATACCGGATGCAAATGAAACAGTCGCTTCGTTGGATAAAGATTCATTCCCCGCATTATCAATGGCTGCAACCTGGATTGAAGGAGTACCTCTGTATAATTGTACAGGCACATTGATTCGGACAATGACGCCAGCCATCATAGAATCCGCCGGAATCTCCAAAAAAATACGATCGCTGTCATCAGCCGCTTGGATGCGATACATTGATACCTGGCCCTGATATCCGTTATCGCCAACTGCTTTCCAGCACAACTGTAATGAATCATTGTTCATTTGAATCACTTTAAAATCTTTAATCTCGGCCGGTGATTGATAATCATTGACAGTCAATGTCACCGGAATCATACATTCAGAATTCTGCGGATCATTACTGAATAAAGAAAATTGTGTATTGTAAACACCGCTTTGCATGTTACTGCCAAGGAACATAAAGTGAATATTTTTATCTGATCCCGGATCTACACAAAATGTATCCTCTGATGTACAAAGCCAGCAAACAGGGATGAGGGAAAAACCACCTGTCAGGATTTGTTCTCCTTCGTTTTGAAGCTTAAAATGAACAATCCCTGTATCTCCTTCATTGATTTCAAGATCAAGAGCAGGTTGATTGACCTTAAGCTTTGCCGGAGCAGGCGCTTTCAATGCAAGCTCAATCGATTCCATTTGTCCAGGTGATACATACATATCCGCTGTTGTATTCGGAATACCGTTCGCTTTGGCAGTAATGGTGTAATTACCTGTTGAGAGCGGATAAATGCGATGGCATGACAGTGTACTGATTGCCTGCCAAATAATTTCGTTTTCACCATCCATTAAAGTCATCTCATAATCGGATGAGTCAAGATCTGATGAAATGTGAATTTCGCACCCGCCTTCAAGGGGTGAATCCCCATCCAACCGGGTGGACGGATCTCCGTATAAATTAAATGCATACAAATTATTTAAATGCAGCCAGGATCCGTGACATATAGACTGATAATCTTCTCTCGCCGATTTTAAAGCTTTTCCGACCTGATAACCATTCTGAACAAGATGCTGCCAAAAATAATAGGACAGGCTGGCAGCGCCTCCGTCTTGAACCTCCTGCCACCCCAATGTGGCAAAAGCCTCGCGTGAAGCGGCAACGATGGCCGAAGCACCGATTCGAATCAGCTGCCTTGCCAAACTGGTCCTTTCCGGCCATCCATTATCACAGGCGCTGGCAAATATGATCGGCTGATATTGCGTGTTGACATCTGTATCGGAGATTGTAATTAAATTCTGCCATTGAATCTCTGTTGATTCGGGAACTTCATTTCCATTGTCCTGTTGCCACCACTTCCTTTTCAGGGCATTGTAACTGCCGTGCGAAAACCAGCTTAAGCATCCAAACATACCACCCGCCCAAGAGGAAATAAAGTTATCACGGTTTAATGAATCATCACAAATGCAATCAGAGGGAGCACTGCCTTCTTTTTCATACAGTGTCCGTACATTTTTTGATGAAAAAATATCCGATTTAATTTTTTCCATCAGGACTGCGCCGTCTGTCTTGACATAATATTCAAAAGAATGATTTTCATTTTTATAATTACTGATCGCTCCTGCCAGTAAAGCACTTTGCTTCCAGGTGCCATTGTCTTTTTCGAATTGAATGATTTTATTTAAAATCGCAGACACGACATCCGGCTCACTAAAAGGTATTCTTCCAATATTCAATTCTGCAATCAAGTCAACTTGATCATCATTATATTCTCCTGGATATCCATCCTCGTCTCCATCCCAGCTGCCGCTTAGCTGCGCATAATAAAAATCACTGGGTATACCGCCGGCAGGTGTATGATTGTCCGGATTGGGATAAAGTTTCTGATAAGGAATTTTATCACGGTGACCGATAAGAAGTACATGATCCACTTCACCGTTTTGATATTTCTCCTGCAAAAACCGCCGTATCTTTTCCGCTTGAGTCTGGCCTTCCACTTCCTGTAAAATTGAGTCAACCGAAATGAATGTGGCCTGATAACCCAGACAAGCTTTCCAAAACAGGTACGGATCCAGTCGACTTTTTACAGATTCTGGTCCGATGATACAAAGAGACTGGCGATCCTCATTTTGATTGGCTTGAAAATTCCTTTCAGGAATGGATTTTAAAGAATACGAAGCCGGATCCTGATAATGAATGATCAAATCCGCGTTTTCCACTTTTTCCAGTGTCTGTTTAAGAGGATGATACCGAAATGGATTAAATTTTATTTGTACAACGGGTGTTTTATTATGATAAAAAACACCCGTCCAGGATATGCATATCTCAGGATAATACATATCCTGCTGATATATCAATCGCTTGTTCAGATAATGGGTTTGAATCTCACTCATGAGGGCCGCATCGGAAGATGCCGGAACCATCGGAGCAATCGGTTCAATCAAATACTGACCAGATAAAGCAGTATAGGAAACAGAGGAGATATGCACATCGATATCTGTCGCCCCCTCTGGTAAATGAATGGATAATATTTTTCCAGGAAGCTTTGGAGCGCCTGCATCGTCAATCCATCCATACTCCTCTGCATCAATTTTTGAATACTGACCATCTTGTTTAATCTTATAATCAGGCGCTTGAAGATTCAGCGTCTTCTGACCGGCATACATTGTCGAATGTATGCACAACGAAATTAAAATGAAACTGATCTGTTGATAAAGCCATTTCATAACCGGTTCACCCTTGTAAATGATCTTCTCTTCGATTGATCATACGCAAAGGTTATACCGAGTTGATGCGACACCTCCTAAATTATTATTTTTTTTATTATTAGATGATTAATAAAAAAACAGATCAATGCAATTTACGGCAATTTTTGCCGGGTTGTCGCAACATCGTTTTTCCGCATAATTATTATTCTACTAATCGATAATTAGCGCCAGTTTTATCATATTTTGGTGTTATAATAATAAAGGAGTTCTTGATACAAACCCGGGAGGGCATTATGAAATCAAAGCACATGCTTCACAACTTTTTTGGAAAAATATCTCTAGTTGGATTAATAATAGGTTTTTCCGCTTCTGAACAGATATTCGCTGCAGAAAATAACAGTGAAACACTCACCCATATCTGGTCTGAAGGAAATGGACGTGTCGCTGTCCGTATAGAGGTCCCCATCTCAACACGCTATCCAGAGGGCGCTCCAATTGTCGTGGAAGCCTCCACATGGTTTGTGGATCAGGTGGAATTTCACCGAAGAAATGATACACGAAAAATTGGTGCAGTAACCGTAAGCTATATATGGCCGGGTCGGAAAGACTATCATCGGGATATAGCCAGTGATGGTGTATTCGATCATGGCGGGCCGTTTTCTCTTCTGGCTTTCCGGGATGTGATTCAATTCGCCGCTGGAATGAGACCGGATATCGACGGTCATTATATGCAGGATCTTTTAAATTTTTCGGTCCTATATGAAAATCTGGGGATTTTTGCTTCTTCCCATGCCGGAGTTGTTGCTACCAACATGCTTGCACATCATGGCTCGTACCTGCCAGGTGTGAAATATCTCATCGGACGTGAGAATCCCACACGGGATGAAATGTATCCTCTGGAGCTGGGACATTTTGACGATCAGGATCGACCCGTTCATAATCCTTTTTTTAATGAAAGTCATTATTCAACCACTGAGGTGATTGTCGATTACAGTACGGTTGGTTGGTATCAGGTTCATCCGGATTCAACAGGAAGACCGTATTTCGCTGAAAAAGAACCATTGCCGGAACACATACTGCATCCTGAGATTTGTCCGAAAATGTGGGGCAAGCGTTACTACTCACGGGCAATTACGCGTGCTTTACTTGAGAACGGTGCCCTGACTTTAGATCAGTGGCCCGAGGATTTGGCTACCCCGGCTGAAACAGAGGCCGCCTGGCCATTCAGAATATGCATCCATAATTATCCGGCATTTCTGGTAGAGGCACCGGATCTGAAAGTCATGCTGGTTTTCTCCCAAGACGATCATGTACAAACCGCTCCCACAAAACCGCATATCCATCAGGCCTGGGATGGATTCCATAAGACGGCAAATTTATGGACACGAATGAATCCGGATCGAGCGTATCTGAAATCCATAAATCCGGATTATGGTTCTGGATTCCCTGATAATCCCGCCAACCAGGAACCATTGGATTGGATCAATATTAGAGACTGGGGATTTCCTGCAGAAATGGGTACACGTCAGGATGTGTGGCTGGCCTCTTGTGCAGAAATGGCGGATCGTATAAAAGCAAACGATTGGTCAAATAATCTTGATTCTGTCTTTTTTCCTACATTGGTGGGAACAACAGATACAAACGTATATAAGCGCAATGAAACACCGAAGGATTGTATTTTATTTCCGAACCATCCGAATCCCTTCAATCCGACAACTTATCTAAATTATCAGCTCAATCGTTCCTCATTTGTCATATTATCAATATACAATATCCGCGGAGTAAAAATTGCCACTCTCGTCAATGCGTATCAAATGCCCGGATCGTATCGGTTGAGGTTTCATCGAGACGGCCTCCCGAGTGGAGTCTATTTTTATGAATTAAGAACAGATCGTTCAATTCAGAGAGAAAAAATGCTCATTGCCAAATAGTATTATGTGACCAGAGAGAGGTGTCGATTTTACGATCTTTGATGATCTGCCAAAAATATTGAATACTACAGAAAAATATGCATGTCAAAATTTTATACGACTCCCTGGTCCAGCATGGCATCGGCGACTTTTAAAAAACCACCCATATTGGCGCCATGTACGTAGTCAACAATATCACTCGATTTCTTTCCGTATTTGTAACAGGTTGCATGAATTTTTTGCATAATCTCACGCAATCGTTGATTTACTTCATCACGGCTCCACATCATTTTCATCGCATTTTGTGACATTTCCAATCCGGATACCGCAACACCACCGGCATTGGCAGCCTTACCCGGTGCAAAAAGAAGACCCGCATCCTGAATAATACGGGTCGCTCCCAATGTACAGGGCATATTGGCGCCTTCGCACACGCATAAGCATTTATTGTTCACAAGCGCCTGCGCATCCTGTTCATTCATTTCGTTCTGAATGGCGCATGGAATGGCAATGTCACAAGGCACTTCCCAGGGTCGCTTTCCCTGAAAAAATTCCACACCTGGATATAGATTTGCATAAGGGGCGATCACATCATTATTGGTCGCTCGCAGCTGAATCATGGAGTCTATTTTCTCGCCGGACACACCTGCCTCATCGTACACATATCCGTCAGGTCCGGACAATGTGATCACCTTGGCTCCCAGTTCATTGAGTTTCATTGCAACACCCCATGCCACATTGCCAAATCCCGAGATTGCAATACGTTTTCCTTTCATTGTTTCACCTCGGGTTTTCAGCATCTCTTCAACAAAGTAGACGACACCAAAACCCGTTGCTTCCGGCCGGATCAGACTGCCCCCCCATTCGGTTCCTTTACCTGTCAGCACGCCGGTAAACTCGTTCTTTAGTTTTTTATACTGCCCAAATAAATAACCGATTTCTCTTCCGCCAACACCGATATCCCCAGCCGGCACATCCGTATTGGAACCAATGTATCGGTATAATTCATTCATAAAGCCATGACAGAACCTCATGATTTCCAAATCACTTTTCCCTTTGGGATTGAAATCAGATCCCCCCTTACCGGCTCCGAGCGGAAGACTTGTCAGACTGTTTTTAAAAGTCTGTTCGAGTGCCAGAAATTTCAAATTACTCAAATTGACGGAAGGATGAAACCTCAATCCCCCTTTGTATGGTCCGATTGCACTGTTCATTTCCACACGGAATCCGCGATTGATATGAATATCACCCTGATCATCTATCCAGGGCACGCGAAATAGAATCACCCGTTCCGGCTCGATCATTCGTTCGAATACTTTCGCTGACTGATATTCAGGATAGTGCTGATAAATCAAATCAACAGATGCAGCGATTTCTTCAACTGCCTGATGAAACTCTGCTTCCCCTGGATTCTTGGCAGTTACTTCTGCCATCAGATTCTTCACATAATCTGACATGAACGGGCTCCTTTCAATGGAAATGTTATCCTGGATTCTATTTCAACCGCTCCTGTTGAATCTTAAATTCAATATATAGGTGTCATATTCAAAAAACAATGGAATAATGAATACTTATCCGCTTGACAATAAATAAAAAATTATTCATATTGTATGTTCGATCATATTGATTCAACTGGATACGAATCGATATTTATTTCGTCAATCATTCACCTGAACCGAAGGGCGGTCCATACGCCTGACAGCAAGGGAGGATCCCATGAAAAAACGCATTATCTGTTATCCATTCTTTTTCACACTTATTATCACTGGATTTACAAATTACGCCGCCGATACACTTACCTACCGGCTGCCGCGAATTACAATCACAGCCAACCGTTATGAAAAGGACAGTTTTGAAACTCATTTGCAAGTTCATTTACTGCATGAATCAGAGTCCTGGCAGCAGGGTCACTCCAGTCTTGGCGACTGGTTGACATTGATACCGGGCGTATCTCAGTCACAGTCCGGGCCCTGGAGTCACAAACCTGTAATCCGGGGCCTGTCTGAAGCGCATGTTTTAATACTTGTGGATGGTATGAAACTGGATGTACTGCGGAATTACGGCAATCACGCACCTCTTGTGGATATCGATCAAATTGAAAGAATCGAGGTGATTCGCGGCCCTGGCTCTGTATTATATGGATCGAATGCCATGGCCGGTGTCATAAACATTATTACCAAGTCACCACAAAACACAACCGATCAATATGCATTAAAAAGCCGTATTGGTCTTCAATATGCTTCCGTGAATCGTCAAGTGAGCGAAATTGTAAACCTTCAGGGAGAATATGGCAAAACCGATTTCTTACTGAACATCACCCATCGCGATGCAGAGGACATCAACACCCCGAAAGGGATATTAATGAATACAGCTTTTTCAGGGTATACATCGGATCTGAAAATTGATTTTCATCCCGATACCAATCATCATATTCAGGTTTCAGGTCACCTGACCCGGATGGACAATGTGGGCGTTCCCATCAATCCGAAAGCACGTACTGCTCATTTCAATATGTATAATCGAAATCGTATTGCTTTGAATTATCAATGGCGGCAGCCCAATCAATTGATATCCCGTATCATAACGGATATGTATTATCAACAGGGAGAGCGGGAATTTGATGCATTATTGGTACATATTCCGAAAGGCAGCAACTTTGTCAACAATCAGTTGAATGCACATCGAAATGTAAAAACCTGGGGTGGAACATTGCAAACAGGATGGAAGTTGGCCGTTGAAAATTTATTGACAGCAGGAGTTGATTTTTTCGCTGAACAGGATGATACCCGCCGAATTTCAGATCCTGTAATTGTTGATGCCCTGGATAATGTGAAAACGGATCCACCCGCGGACTTAATCCCACCCACTCCGTTTTCACACCGTGAAGGCATGGCTGTTTTCCTGGAAGATGACTGGCGTATCATCTCATGGATGTCTCTGAATACTGGATTGCGGTACGATGCGATTTTCAGTCATGCAGACGGTACACCAGGAACCCTGACGGAAACGGATCGCAATGAAACCGATCGTGATTTCAATGGTAACATCGGCATGGTAATTGGACTGTCCCGTCACATGCGTCTCACCGGAAACATGGGAAAAGCATTTAAGGCACCGACACTTCAGGAACGATTCTTCAAAGGTACCGCCCAGGTAGGTTATCTGAATGGAAATCCGGATTTAAACAGTGAAACCAGTCTGAACATGGATGCCGGTTTCCGATGGAGATCTGAAGATTTTCAAACATCCCTGAATCTGTTTCTGAATCAGATTGACAATTTTATTGTTATGAAACCGGTTTCTTTAAATGCCGATACATTTCTTTATGATAATGTCGGCGAAGCTGTATTATATGGTGCTGAATGGACCGGCCGATTTCGTCTGTCTGGCCGGTTAGAATTATCTGCCAGTGCTGCATGTGTCCGGGGAAAAGATCGGGAAAAGATTGAAAATCTGCCAAAAATTCCGCCCTTGAATGGCAGGTTTGCATGTACCTACGATGATCCGATGCGGGCTTATTGGATCACATTAGAGAGTGAATTTCATGATAGCCAAGATTACACGGCGGTCAATGAATCAAAGACAGATGGATACATTCTGGCTCATTTCAGCTCCGGATTGAAAATCAACCGGCTCTTTCAGTTGAAAGCACCCATCTATGTCACATTGAATGTACAGAATATATTCAACGAATCCTATCGCAATCACCTTTCCAATGTGACCTGGTGGGATGCACCGGGACGAAATATTATTATTGGCATTCTCGGGAACTTCTAATGTCCTGCTGTTGTAATAGAATATGATTGGTCGGGGACCTGTTATCAATAAAATCTCTCCCTCCCACAGGTTCTCGGCCAATTTATTTTCTTCAGCGAATTATCCGTTAAGTTTTTCTGTTGTTACAACCTTACTCAATAGGTGTTATATCAAATATACATTTTATTATTATGAATAGAAAAAGTCTTTTCATTGCCCGATTGTCATTACTGATTGCAGTTACTCTGAGCATACAGACGCTTGGGCTTCCTCAACCGGTCACCGGTCCATTGATCAATACACTCCTTTTTCTTACATCCGCATTCCTTGGAATTCCAGCCGGTATCACGCTGGGATTGATCACACCGGTTGTGGCGCTGATCCGCGGACAGCTCCCGATTATTCTCGCTCCTATGGTACCATTTATTGTCTTGGGGAATGCAAGCTTGGTTCTCATCTATTCCCTTGTGGATTGGATATTATGTGCGCACACTCAAAAACAATGGGTATTATTAGTGCCGATTACATGCGCCTCCACAGGAAAATTCCTGCTTTTGCTTCTTTCGGTCAGAATCGTTGTACCGCTCATAATTGGTCATCGTTTACCTCGGCATTTTGAACTCATGATGACCCTTCCGCAACTGCTGACTGCACTGATTGGCGGTATTATCTTTTTGATTCTATTGCGTTTTATAAAGTATGGGGCATTGATTAAGACAGAAAGTCTGTAACTATATTATACGGGAACAGATAGATATTTTCAACTGCGATATCAATTATTGAACCATTCGAGCGATTATCTCCCGGACGCTCTCAAGGTTGACAGGCTTTTCAAGAAATGCGACAGGATGGATTTTTTGAGTGCCTTCCTGAATTGTTTCGGTTGCATATCCGGTCATAAATGCGATTGGAATATTTTTTTTATCATGAATTTGTTGTGCAGCTTCAATCCCGTCCAATCGGCCAGCAAGCCGGATATCCATGAGTATAAAATCAGGATTTTCGAGCAAGGCAATTTTGACAGCTTCTTCACCTTTGATTACCGGCTCCAGTACTTCGGCACCCAGATCTTCAATAAAAAACTGCAAACTTTTGGCAGTCAGTCGTTCATCTTCAACAATCAGTACTCTGAATGGATTTTTCATAACTTACACTCTTGGTTTATATAGCTCTTTGTTCAATTTGATAATACAGTAAAGTCCGTTTTTATCCTCAAAATTCACTGTTCCCCCCAGTTGGTTCCGAACCAGATCAATCACTGTTTCCAGCCCAAGATGACTGTCTTTTTCTATATCAAATCGCTCCGGCAAACCCACACCGTTATCCCGGACTTCAATGATAATTCCCTCTTTCGATTTTCTTTTCAGACTGATATTGATTTCGCCCTTTTTGTCATCAGGAAATGCATGTTTCACAGCGTTGGTCATTAATTCATTCAGGACCAGCCCCAGCGGAATGGCCGTATCGATCAATACCGGTACATCCGTTGCAGTATATTTCAGCTTGATCCGCTCACTGTTCATGAGATAACTCCCCTGAATAAGCATAATCAGATCATTAAAATACGGTTTTAAATTCAGCGACGACAGATCTTTCGAATCATAAAGTTTTTTATGCACAAGTGCCATCGTTTGAATTTTATTCTCAATTTCTCTGAATGTAAACTGCATTTTTTCATCCGGCAGACTGCGAGATCTCAATCTCAGCATTGAAGAGATTACTTGCATGTTGTTTTTTGTACGATGATAAAGTTCCCGAAGCAGGATCTCTTTTTCTTTCAAATCTCTCCGTACCTGATCTTCGGCCTGCTTTCGCTTGCTGATATCCAATCCGATAACAAAAAATCCGCGAATATCTCCCATACTGTCTTTATCGGGGATAAAACTGACCAGTCCATAAGATACTTCTCCATTTGGCATGACGACTGGATTTTCAAATGTGACCTGTTCTCCTTTTAAAACGCTTTTTGTAAAGGGCTCAATCCGGCGAAAAGATTCCGCGCCGAGAATGTCTTTCAAGCTGCTGCCTACCACTCTCTGTGGATCGATGCCAAACACACGTTGATAGCCTTCACTTGCATACAGATAATGCAGATCACGATCCACTCTCGACACAAGTCCCGGAATATTATTCACTATTAATGCGAGCTCACGTTCATGATCGCTGAATGCCTGTTCAGCTTGCTTTCGATCGGTAATATCACGAACAATTGCCAGCATCAAATCTTGTTCTCCGAAAAGAACCTTGCTCGTATTAATTTCAACCGGAATCACGGATCCGTTTTTACATCAATGCACAGCCTCAAGAATAAACGGATGTTCCGGAGGCCATTGCTGCCATTGATTGATAATTTCTTCACGCTCGGATTGATCCAAGTGAAGGTCAAAAACATGCATTTTTAATAATTCTTGTTTGGAATAGCCGGACTGAGAGACAGCTGCTTTGTTGACTTCAATAATGTGTCCCTGGATATCATGCAGATAAATACCATCCGCCAACTGGTCAAATAATGTGTGATATTTATGCATGCTTTCACGCAATGCCTCCTCTGCACGCTTCTGGCTGACGATGATCCATGTAACATCTGCCAGATAGGATACGATCTTTGTATCCAATTCTGTATAATTATTGGGTTTGTTACCAACACCCAGAATCGCCACCACATTGCCTTCTCGCATGACAGGAACCACAAGCTCACGAATGATTTCAGCATGACCATCCGGCAGGCTTTTTTGTGTGAAAGAGATGCATAATCATTGTGAATAACTGGCTTTCTTTGACGCAGACAGTCTATCCAGACTCCGGCACGATTGATATCATAATTCATTCCTTTACCATTGATGCGGCAAAATTCTTGAACGGTTCGAGTTGACCACTGCTGAAGCGTCACGGTTTTCTGATCGCAATCAACGAAGTGATAAAATCCGATGGGGCTATTCACAAACATTCCAACCTGATCCAGGGCTTTCTTCATCAATTCATCCAGTGTATGATGTGCGGCGAATTCAATAAGTGCCAGACGGCTGTTGGTCAACTTCCGGTTCAAATGCTCCTCGCTTTGGTCTCTAAAAACCAAAACCACTCCCATAATTCTCTTGTTTTCTTCCCAAATGGGAGCCCCGCTGTCTGCAATTGGAATCTTACGTCCGTCTTTTGCAATCAGTAATGTATGCTCAGCAAGACTAAGTACAGCACCTTCTTTGATTACACGGGCGATCGGATTTTCAACAGCTTCTCTTGTTTCTTCATGAACAATTTTAAAAATTTCGTTTAATGGTTTTCCCTGCGCATCTCTCTGAGTCCATCCGGTAAGATCTTCAGCGACGGGATTCATAAATTCAATTTTTCCCTGCGGATCTGTGGAAATAACAGCATCACCGATAGCATTCAAAGTCACCGCATACTTTTCCATTGTCTCTCGTAACACGGCTTCAGATTTATACAATTCCCGGTAATGCATCTTGAGATAACGTTGCCGGATGACCAATCCGGCCGTAATGAGAAATGCCAGTGCTCCCAGCATCAGAGCGGTAATTAATAGCGAACGTGTACGCCAGTCCGCAAAAGCTTCTGACACATCCATTTTGGATACAATGTACCACGACGAATCCGGGATACGAATGGCAGCAGCAATAACATCGACGCCTCTGTAATCCTTTCCCATCATGATCCCTGTTTGGCCTTGAACGGCCCTGGCTGCAGGAAAATCAGACTGATTAATCGGAAATCGGAGTTTCAAAGCAGAATCCCTATAATACCTCAACTCATTTAAAAAAAGCACATGTTCTCCCTCGCGGCGTATCAGATAGGACTCAGCGGTTTTACTTGGAGTGGGCCAGGTTCGAATTGCCGGATAAAGAAACTGATGAGCAGCATTGATGAAAATTAAACTCCCCAGACGGTTACCATCCCCTTTTTTGGGATCGATAACCGGAGCCACCACGCTGACATGTGGTACTGTACGTTCCTGATGGACATGAAGATCGACAAATATCGGCTTGGTTCTCTGCTTCACTTCAGAACAGATATGCATTAATATCTCAGACTTCCAATCACAATCGCTTAAACAAAACCGGATTCGATTATCAGAATCTGCGACAATAATATCATAGTAATCGTGTTGTTTTTGAAGAGAATATAACAGCGCTTGAAAAGATTCGTCCGGTTTGATCCTTGGATTTGAAGAAAGCCGGTCCATTTCTCGAATGATAACAGAATATTCTGCAATTGTGGCTGCATCAACAATCTGATCTTTACGCCATTCTGCAATTTGATTTGCCTTGAGATGAGCAACGTCCATCAGTCGTGTTTCTACAACCTGGCGCTGTTCATGTTCCTGTACCTTAAAAAACCAGACACCGACTGCAAGAATAACTAAAAACAGAACGATAAAACCTATTTTTATAACGAACGAAACATCCGTTAAAAATTTGTATTTCATTCAACTTACTCCATGAAACCCGAATAAGTTTGCTACAATAAGGGCATCTATGTGAATACTTAATTTCTCGAGGTATTTGACTGAAATTCAATAATAATCATTGGAATTTAGTTTTTATATAAGTGCAATGCAAGTTTTATTCCAAACCAAACGCACAAAATCAACAATTAAACGAGGCTCTATGCTCTTAAATAATTTAAACTTATTAACAATAAATATTTCATTTTCATTTCTGAGAGATCCAGTATTTAAAGGTGAATAAGCAATTTTGTGACTGATCCGGGTAAAAATTCACTTTAAAGTCTTGTGTTTAGATCAGCGATCTTCAAATAGTGCCAACAGGCATCGCTTGAGATGATGGCCTGCAACAGGAATCAAATTAAATGTACTATTTCGAATATCATTCCTCAGGCTTATCTCTTTTTATTTAAGATGGGGATGACAATAAGCTGATTGTCGAATTTTTCGGTTGCATTTTATAATTGAATTTTTTAAAATCAAATGAGTCGACCGATATTTTTTCAATGTATCGTATTTGATAGAATATATTCGAACCTGCAACTTCGATGCATCTACAACGATAAATAATATTCAAAAATTAACCATAAATCCCGGGAATGATGATATTAATATCCATATCGCTATGTTAAGCCGGTAAATTGAATAACATAAGAGGATGTCATATAAGTCAACAGTCTTTTATGATAAATTGAAATTATACCATGGAGGTCCAAATGATTATAACGGATATTCTGTTTTTTTTACTAATCGGTCTTCTTGCAGGTTGGCTTGCAGGAAAGGTTCATAAACGCAGAGGACTTGGATTTCTGGCGAATTTGATTATCGGTTGTATTGGTGCTTTTATAGGAGGTGTCTTACTTGAATTTTTCGACATAACGATTTATGGAGTAATGGGCGAATTAATTGCTGCTTTTATTGGGGCTGTCATATTATTAGGGTTCATTGGTCTTTTCGTGAGGAAATGATCTCCATGGTATTGATCATGACCGGTTGCTTTAATCCTGAAATTAAATTGATTTTGATGCAGCTGCGACTATTAAATAGACTGGCTGCCGCAATTCAGTTTTCATAATTTTTGACAGAAAATATAAAACAATATATATTTATACCCAGATTATTATCAATATATCATTCTTTTAATCCTATATTTTTTTATTTCTCCTCATTATGGCTTGCTTAGCCTGTTCGATTTGAATTGTATGTAAAGCTTACTTGACAATCAAGGAGGATTATCATGGATGAACGCTTTCTCATGCACCGGCTTCGATCCACCAGCCTTGCCGGTATTGTCGGTGCCGTTTCTTTGAGATGCTGGATATAATACCAGTTTTATTCAAAAGGTTTTTCAGATGAGATCTGTTTATCATACTTCTGATTATGGGCTTTTTGAAAATGATTAGTATGATTATCTTGCGGCGTATGAATTGAACGTTAATAATATTCTTCATTCTTTCCGGGGGCTGTATCATAAGTAAAAAATGTGTTATTCCCGCGAAAGCGGGAATCCATAACTCATTGTTTTTACTGGATACCTGCATTCGCAGGAATAACAAAAAATCAATAATTTTGTACTCTTGATACAGCTCCCGATTAAAAATTATCATAATTCATGTAATCAGGTCCGTTAGACTTATAACGGATTTTCGCATTGAACGGCCAACTCAACAAATTTTATACTCACTTCAGCACAAGCATTTTAATATTTTTGATATAGGATTCTGTTCGCATTCCCAGAATGTATAGTCCAGAGCCAAAGGAAGATGCATTCCAATAAACAGTATACTCTCCCGCGTTTTGATGTTTGTCTACAAGAACATCCCTTTCCCGTCCCAGAATATCGAACACCTTGATGATGACTGCTGTTTTTGAAAATGTGAAATCCGTGAATATTCAATGAAGAGAATGATACATATTTTTAACAGGATGGCGTAAAACCTGCATTGAGGGCCTGTCCCGTGAGATAGGCTTAACCATCTCATAGGGCCTGTCCTGAAAACGAAGCTATTAATTGAAAAAATTATCTTTTCTTGTACACGTATCTGCCTTTCACCCACAACCCAACAGGATAGATATCCTTCCCTATTATACGCCCGGAATTATGAAATCCGGGGTGATCAGAATACAAACACAATATATACGATGTCTGATAGATCGATGCAAAGCATGTCAACCGAATTCAAAATTCCAGTTTTTCCCTGACAACTGGCAAATAGGTTCGTCCTATATCAAAAACGGACTGATCCGGATCATTCAGCTGAACCGCATACTGTCCGTTCAATTTACGTTTAATCCGTTTAATTTCCTTGATATTGATAATCACGCTTTTATGAATACGAATAAAATGCTTTGGATCCAGATATTTTTCAAGACGCTTCAACGTCTCATCAATTAGATATTTCTGTTCACTCGTATGTATGAATACATACTTGTCATCCGCATGAAACCAGAATATCGCTTCAGAAGGGACCAATAATATTTCGTCTCCAATCCTGACTGTAAACCGGCGGCGAAAGTTCTTTTTCTCAAACACATCTTCCATAATGGACATAATTTCATGAAATTTTGGACTTTGCCGTTGCACCCGGCTGACCGCTTCCTGCAATCTTTCCAGACTCGTCGGTTTGAGCAGATAATCAATGGCATTGGCATCAAACGCTTTAAGCGCATATTCATCATAAGCGGTGATAAAAATAACCAGGGGCTGATGCCTGACTTTCTGAAGAAGATCAAAACCTGTAAAAACCGGAAGTTGAATATCCAAAAAAGCAAGATCCGGTTTTATTGTATCAATGAGTTTTACACCATCCGGACCATTCTGAGCTTCACCTACCAGTTCGATATCCTCAAATCCGGACAGCAACAACTTAAGACGCGCCAGCGCAGGTTCTTCATCTTCCACAATGACTGTTCTAAGTGGCATATGGCAATAAAATCCTCACTTGTGTACCGCCTGTCGATACTGCAGAAATTTCCATTTTCGCGTTCTCATACATCAGCTTGAGGCGCTGGTGTATACTGATCAGCCCAAAACCATCTGAAGATTTTACTGTATCCATTCCGACACCATTGTCTGTAACATCCAGAGTAACGGTGCCTTCTTCCCGTGATATTGAAATTTTAATTTTACCTCCCTCCTGTTTGGGAGTAAGCCCATGCTTAATTGCATTCTCCACAAGGATCTGAATGATCATAGGAGGCAGTTTAAAATCATCCAATTTTTCATCTGAATGAAATGAATATTGTAACCGTTTTCCCATACGGACTTTTTCAATTTCCAGATATTCTTCAACCAGTTTCAACTCTTCCTTTAAATTGACCAGCGCATTATCGGGCATTGTCAGTGTTTTTCTGTAAATATCAGATAGGTTTAAAATAATTTTCTCAACTTGACCAGTGTCACGACGAAGCACATCCAACATTGTATTGAGTGTATTGAATAAGAAATGAGGATTAATTTTTGATTGCAGAAGTAACAATTTAGACTCGATCTGCAAACGCTGAAGTTTTTCATTCTCCCGTATTTTTGTTTCCAATCGTGTGGCAAGACGTTCATATAATGCAAACAAAATAGCAATAATTGATATAACAGCGATGAGTGTAAAATCGACCACAAGAATCGAGAGATGCCATCTGTCCACTTGATAGTCATCCAGGCCGCATATAAATCCACCCAAATCCAATGATATTCTAAAAGCCAAGGCAATACCAAATATCAGTAAAAGAATCGGAATGCCGACTTTTATGGATTTTGGCAGACGGCTTGATGCAACAATTTTGTGATAAAATCCCAGTGATAACAATCCGGAGAGGCCAACCAGGTTTGTAAAAGTCAGACATAGCATCAGCTCATGCACAAAATAATGAAAATCACCTTTCGGCACCGATATGAGAAACGTGGCGATCAATCCTATCATCTGCCAGCTTGCTATAATAAGAAATAATTTCATTTTTTTCATGGATGCTTCCTCATTTTGAAATGATCCGTATTTTAAAATAAATAAAAATCCCACAAAATCCACGAATTTTATTGTCCGGGAAAGCTGTGGGACTCAATACAGTTGATTCATTGTTCTAAAATGTCAGGATCTTCCAATCCGATTTCAGCATGTCGCTCAAATGTTGTCCCATATAAATCACTTCCACACCCAGTTCCTTCAGTTTTCCATCCACGCCATACTGTTCTGCGCACCATCGGCAGGATTGAAGTTGGATGCCAATTTGTTTGAGCTGATTCAAGGATTCATGCAGCTCCGGATCTTCGGCAATGAGTTTCGCGGACGGACCCCAGATTAAAAATCGGACCTCATCAAACCAGCCATGTTTTTTGGCATTGAATGTATAGGGAAAAGCTGTCTTGGTAAAGACTTCTTTATCACCCGTTGATAAAAAAACAAGCAATTTATCTGATTGATCTGTATCATCCCCCGCACATACATTTACCGGATGAAACGTCATCATCGCAAGGATGATCACAAAAAAATTGCAGATGACAATTCTATTCACTGTGAATCTGACTGATTTCATTTGAATGGTCCTCCCTTTTTTAGTGGATATTTTCATCACTGTTTATATGACCTTCTGAAAATTTCATGATTCATTCTGTAAATCCACATATCCGCTTCTTTTTAGCAGTTGAAACATCTGTGTTTCCTGATTTATAGGATTTGAAGCTTCGTCCAGCCAATCCCTGTAAAGCCAGTCCTGGTAATGTGAAAAACCCTGTTTGTCCCAGTCGGGATTTAATGCGAGGTGAGTTGAGTGATCATCATAGGCCGCTGTGATTTCATCCAGATCTTCCTCTGTCAGGGAATGATAAGTCTCATGATGAACAACACCCACTCCACCCAATCGGCCCTTGTTATAAACCGGTTCTTCCGTTGGATAACCGAGTATCAGGGCAATCAGCGGAAAACAGTTTTTCTCAGGCAAATTCAGTATCTTCCACACACGATCCATGTCACCCCGATGGAGTCCGTTGGTAAGCAGAGAATCGATACCCATTGATTTCGCTGCAATGACAGCAGTTTGTGCAGCAAGCATGGTATTCATAGTTGCTGTAACAAAATTGATAATATTATCCGAATGATAAGAATAGCCCAGATATTTTGCACTTCTATGAATGCGGTTATGATCCGCACAAAAAACAAGCATACACCCTCCCTGATAACCGCACACATTCTGCATTTTCTGCCGGTCCTTCACGACAATGATAGAATAGGTTTGTATGTTGGATGAATTGGCCGCTTGAACAGTGGCATCTACAATATCCCGTATCTGATCATGAGTAAGATTTTTTTTAGAAAAATTCCCGTGTATTGTACGAAGATTATGAATGGTTTGAAGTGTTTCATTGGCCAGGATGTTTTTTATTTTTTTTTCTGCTTTCAACGAAGTCAGGTTTGCCATAAAAAACATACTGCCGCCTGCAGCCAAACTTTGTTTAATAAAGCGCCGTCTCTGAATTTGATCTTTCATCGTAATATTCCTCCATATCCTCTTCATACAGTGACTGTTTTCAGATTAAAATTGTAAGTTTTTTTATCATAAGCAATCAGAAAACGACGAAAGTGCTTATTTAACAAGTAAATTGGTTAAATTATAGAGTAAGCGATCAGAAACACTGATGCCTGCCCCTTTACCCGTCCTTTTTTAAATTGATTATTCTTTGACGGGAACAGGATTCCTCATATTTAAAATATCAACGTTTAAAAACCATTTGAAGCGAATGCCCGGAAAGCCTGTTATCCGACTTCCAGAGATCCGCTTCATCATCTCAGGTGGGAATTCAAGCTTTCAGAAGGCTGAAATTGGTTCTTAGGAGTTATTTTTAATACCAGGATTTTCTTTTTCCACTTACCATTAAAATAGAGTGGGATACTATTTTTTTTATAGTGAATCTCCATTGAATAATGCTTCAATCTATACAACTCTCAATCAGAAGTTGTGGTTTGATGAAAACCAAAGTTCAGTCATTTATTTCTTTTATCGAGCTCCATCCAATTTTCGGGACTCAACAATTCTGAAAAGTGATATTTTTTATATAATCCATGTGCATCTCTGGTACATAAGGCCCACTTCATTTTACCCTGCAAATCCGGGTATGACATAATACAGGACATTAACCATTTTCCTAATCCCTGCTTCTGATATTTCTTAATGATAAACAGATCAAGAATATATGCGAATACTGAATAATCTGTTATGATACGGGCGAATCCGATTTGTTTATTTTTTGTATATACACCAAAGCACAATGAATTCCGAATCGATTTTTTGACAATCTCAATAGGCCGGCCTTTTGCCCAGTATGAATCTTTTGATAAATATTCATGTACCGTTTGTAATTGAATCAAGGAAGAATCCGTACTTATTTTTAAATCACCTTTTTTAAATTCTGCTATCTTCATAACAATAAATCCTTAATCAAAGTCGAAGCTTGGAAACAGGATGTATGATATATTTTGTTTCAGTTATGGGCTTTTACACATCGAAATCCATGATCATTCCGTGATTCATTGGGACTTGCTCCGCCTCTTTCGGTCGACCGTATGTTGTGAGCCGAACTCGGCCATGCGCCGCCACGTAAAACCTTATCTTCTCCGGTCGGCGGCCCCTGTGGATTCATGATAAATTCTTCTGAATAATAATCACTTTGATACCAGTCATGGCACCACTCATTGACATTGCCAGCCATGTCACAGCATCCATAAGGACTGTTGCCCAAAGGATTGTAATATCCCGCAGATACAGTTCCCTGATTCTGATTATTAAAATTACAATAAAGATGCGTGGGTGCTTCTTCTCCCCAGGGATAGGTGCGTTCATCCACACCCCTTGCGGCCTTTTCCCACTCGGCTTCTGTCGGTAAACGCTTTCCATAATGTTCAGCATACGCTTTGGCGCCATACCAGGTGACTCCGGTAACAGGGTGGTTTTCCTTATCCGTTTCTATATTAAAAATTTCGTTGATATAGCTGATTTTAGAATTGGTAAAACGGATTAAGGCATGATCAGCCATTGAAATATAGGACGCATTTCCCGACGCATCATCTGAAGCCAATACCTCAGAAAGAAAATTGACATATTCTGTGTTTGTCACTTCATATTTATCAATCCAAAAATCACTGATATATGTACGATGGGCCGGCTTTTCGTTGGTATCGCCATTATCATTGCCGATCATAACATAAAATGCAGGAACAAAAACCATATTGTCCTGCTCCGGCAATGTAACTACAACAGTGGCTTTTGCTGAATGGCTTTTATAAGTCGCAGTAATGGTCTCCATACCCCTTTCACTCTCATCCGCATAAAACAAACCCCTGACACCGGCACTCATACCTCCCGCATTCCCCGGAAAAACATTATAAGAAGCCTTTTCGGTAACATCTTCCTGATCCCGATTTTTGAGAATCATTGTACAGGTAAATTGCTGATCCTGCCAGTTATTCAGAATCAGCCTTTCCGGCTCAAGAATTAGTTCCTCTATATCCGCTGCAGTAGGACCTTTGTCACAACTCAATAAAAGCGTTAATATTAAAAGGGATAAAATCAGAAAAACAATATGAATCAGTCTCATCATAAACCTCCTTCGATCATTGTGAATTTATACCCATCAATATATACAAATTATTTTCAATAGAGTCAACTACCACCAGAGGCGGAGGTTTTTAATAATTGCCCTAAAAGGTGTAATGTTTTAAACATCATCCCTTTAATTTCTTACAATAGAAGGAACAATGGCAGAAACAATATCAGAAATATTTTCAATCGTGGCATTTTTGCATTGCACTTCGCGAGTGCCTTCAATTCTGGATGTTTCCACATTTACCAGTTTGACCGTCATGATGATCATATTGCCCAGCCTGTTGATACTGCCTAACAGAATATAATCTGCATTCAAATGTTTGCCAACCTCAGCAGCATCTGATGTTGTCATACCGGACATCTGATAATTCAATTCCTCTAAAACTTTATCTATTTGATTTCTTTCAACCAGGCGCACAAACGGATTGTTGCCGATTTTACTCTCGATTAAATAGGTGGCTGTTTTTGCGACATCTTCCGAAAAACCGGGGTTATCAAAATAAAAAATAGCGATTCGTTTTATTTCTCCATAAGAGATGAGGGGTTCCCTTGCAGTATTAAAGGATATCATCGGACCCAAACGATTCTGATTCATCGGCATCATGTTTTTTCCCTGATTTGAAAATCGTTCAAATCCCTGAATCCCGGATACTTTCCACAATCCGACAACACTCTTTTTTGCAGGTTTTTTATAATGGACAGCCGCAGCCAGCCATTGACCGTTATCAGAAATATCTATATCCGTTATGCCTCCTGCAAACGGAATATTTTTTTCAACCAGTCCCTGCTCAAGATTCACCAATGATAATTTGGGTTGATGCAATGTTGAATTATCCAGAATCACATATTTCTTATCCGGACTTACTGTAAATAATTTTGAAGCGTTGAAATCAGTCAAGGTCGTCATTTCAATTCCGGAATCCCAGTTATAAATCGAAAGATTATTACGGAATATCATATCCCTCCCGCCTTTTGCAAGAACATGCTCTTCGATACCGCACAGGATAAAGTATTTATCCCTGCTGCATTTGGCTGATAAGAGCTCAAGCCCCGAATTTTTCATCGTATACGGTTCGATTTTAATTGTCCTTATTAATCGGCTGTTAATGACATTCCAGAGAAGCATCCTGCCACCTTGATCGATCGATATCAATTGGCTACCGCTTAAATCAAATGCGATGAAAATAATCTCTTTTTTATGTTCAGCCAATACACCCAAAGGACGCCCTGATATGGTCTCAGACAAATAAATGGATTTGTGGCTCGCTAAGGCAATCAGTTTGTCATCCGGGGACAAGTCTGCACACTGCCCTGTCTTGCCCTTGTATTGAATCAGCTGTTTTCTTTGTCCTGAATAGAGATCCCATACAGCAATATAGCCGTCTTCCGCAACAGTATACAATTTCTTGGAATTTGAATTAAACAATATGACATGAACCGGCCCTTTATGAAATGCACATTTATAAAGCGGTTTATTGGCCTGAACATCCCAGACATACACTTTACCCGATTCATCTCCGCATGATAAGAACCGGCCATCCTGAGACAGTGTGAGTCTTGTTATACGCAGATCGGATATCGGAATCTCATGATCAAGATAAAGATACACCTGACCATATGCTGAATAATTGAACAAAAAAATCAGTACGAACAAATGCAGACGAAAGACCATATCTCACTCCTAGAAAATGCAGGACAGTCCTGTTAATACTCTGAGTACACCCCCTGCGGACGCATCTGTTAAAGCAAAACCGTAATCCACGGAGGTATTCAGCGCAGTATATCTGGTAAAGAAATTCTGAAGTCCCAGGCTGATAATAATAAATGAACAATCGATAAAATCCCTATCTTCCGGATTGAAATCATATTGTAACCACTGCCCGGAAATTGAGGGTACAATTTTAGAAGCAGTCGTAAAATTGAATTGAAAAAACAATGAGCCATTCACGGACACTTCCTCACTGAAAAAACTTAAATTGGGTGCTAAGCCCAACTCAAAACGGGATGAAAGATACGTGCCCAATCTTAACACAACACTGCCGATTTGGAAATCCCCCCCACCTTCACCCAACACTGTCATATAATACGCTTGAAATCCAATTTCAACATCTCCTCCTTCAACACCAATGCCTTCAAGGCTTACATTAGCAGCAGGTACCGGCTGGTTCATTTGTGTCTTCTGATTAAAGGAGGGGGTATTTGTCGTTTCTGTCAGTTCCCATGTTTCCATATCCTTATGCATTTTATCTGATGCATCACCGGCTTCAATAAAATCGCCTACAATAACATAATAATTGGATTTCATATTTATTATTTTTTGAGGATAGATATTGCTGCCTATCAATATGGATAATATAAGGACATAAATTGACTTTCTTTTTATAGGCATATATTTCTCCTCTCAGATGATATTTTTATATCACTCAGGCCACCTTGCGATTTGAAGGTTTTTTTAATTATATTATCTTTAACATAAATATTCCTGTTAATCATTGACTCCGCATCAATAATGGTTATCGAATTACAACCATTTTCTTCACATCACGAAATTCACCTGCAATGATCTGATACATATAAATTCCGTTTGATACTTGATTTGCATTGGTGCTTTTACCATCCCATATAACTGAATGGTATCCTGCTCTATATATATCATCGACGATGGTTTTCACTTTCTGACCAGAAATATTGAATATTCTTAACTTAACATGTTCTGGTCTTGGTAATTGAAACCGTATTTTTGTTTCAGGATTAAATGGATTGGGAAAATTCTGATGCAGCACAAAAACATTCGGAATCAGAGGAGCATTTTCATCCCAATATTCCAAGTCAGCAAGATCCATGTGCATTACAATACAGCCACCCTCGATTGCATCCGTGACAGTTGTTGTATCAGGATTTCCCATCTGATTGTCATAAATCGCAGTTTCCGTTTTATCCTTTTGCCATATCTGAAGCCTGAGTTTATCAATGACCCTATCCTCGTATATATCACCATCTATAATCGCCAGCATGAATTCATAAATCCCTTCACCATTATTAATACGACCGAAACCTTTACATTTTACATGAGGGCCTTCAATATCCTGCCATAAAAACTCAGTGCTTACAAACTCCAGATCCGCTACTTTAAAACAAAACTGTGAATTACTATCCGGCAAAGATGGATCTGTCATTGAATTTATTACAAATCCAAAATAGGCAGTTCCGAATATTGTTGAATCTGGCACATACGCACATTCAGGTGAATTCATCCACCCACTGCCTGCCATAAACTCAGTCTCCGGATCAAAAACAACAATGTAATTAAAAATACTTACATTGACATGATTACTATTATCTGTAAGGTTCAGTTTAACCTGATATACACCTTCAGCCCTATATCTATGTATGCCTGTGATTGTTCCGCAGCCTTCCTGCTCTTGAATATGGCCTGTTGCAGTACTGTCATCACCCCAATCCCAGGCTGCCGTTCGTATGCCAGACTGATTCGTGAAAGCTGCGCTGAAATTTATTTCTGTATTCTTCTCTATTGGATTCACTGGTGCTAAAATATCCGAAATAAAGAGAGGTGATGCTGCTGTGCTGGTATCCAACGTACTGACTTCATTTGAATAACCGCTCTCATTCCTGGATTCATCGACTGCAGTAACTCGGTAGTAATAAACCTGCTGAGCGATTGTATCACGTTGTGTATAAATCATCATGGGGCATAATGGAGTCATGACACTGTCCAGAAGGTCGATCGCCGGAGAAACTGAACCATAGTAAATGTTATAGCGATAGACATCATCTGATTCTGACTGCTTCCATCGCAGGACGAACTCATCATCGCCCGATTCTATGGACAATGCTTGCGGTGCATGAACATAATCCGCCATTATCTGATACCAATCGCCTGATTCGCTGTTACCTGAGGGAATTGTCATCCGGCTTATGACAGCCTGCCCGGCTGTGCTTTGCAGTGTATACCCGCCGCTTGCAGATGCCTTGCCCCCATTGGCAACGACTCCTGTTTTCAGTTGGATCTGGGCAAACAATTGTATTGTTGTTAAAGTAAAAATGATTACTGTTTTATCAATGGTTTTCATTTGTACCTTCTTAAAAAAAATAAATTTGAAATTTCATTGTCAGATTCGCATATACTGACACTGTTATATTCAATAATTCTTTTCACATTCCGTAGAGTGTCATCACAGAAGTATATTCAACCCACATACCCCATATTTTGGCATATTGCATCAAATTTTGAGCGTAGCATTTCATAACCAATATCTGCCGAAGTAATGCTGCCGTTTACGATTTGCGTCGTGGTGACAGCGTTCATGGCAAGTTCATCAGTACCAACACTTCCTGCAGCGATTTCATCCGATCCCACAGCATCGGTTGCAATTTGCTTTTTTGTTACGGTGTTTGCTCCGATATCCGCTGAAGTGATGCAACCGTCCGTAATCTCGGTCGAGGTCACGGAATTCGGAGCGGGATCGACACTTGCTTCAGCCCAGACAGCATTTCCTTCACCATCTGATGTAAGCACCTGCCCCTCAGAACCACCGGGAAAATGAAAAGCATTCCCACTGATGGTTCCGTGTACCTCAAAATTAGCCGGAGAATGTGCTGTTCCTATGGATACATCACCCCTTGCTGGTATTTTATTAATACCGCGTACCTGTCTAGCATTTAAACTGTAAGGTGAAGCAGTCAACTGTATTCGCGGAAACGGATTGTTTCTTGAAGTGATATGAATCTCCAGCCAATACTGTTCATTAAATTCCAGATCGTCAGCTGTACTTAAATCAAAAATCGTATCAAAAACACCATTTTTATTGGTCGTAACATTCATAAGAGCATCCCACAATCGATTCACCAGATCTGTTGAAACAGAATCATTCCAAATACTGAAATGAATCTCAACAGTTTGATTCATGACTGGTTTATTTGTGTTATCATATAATACACCCTGATATGACATGGTTTCAGGTAACTGTGCAAATACAAAATAGCTGAATACGATACATAACACGGGGATCATGCGATTAAAAGCATACAGACATTTCATGAGAATTCCCTCCTCAAGTATGTATGAAACTGATACTATTTCTTTTTTAATGCTTTAAATTTTCATATCTCCGGTCAGATAAATAGTCGTCCCTGAAAAAAGGGGTTCTTACACAAGCGAATATACTCTCTTTGAGCAGAATTTTTTCATCGAGAGTTGATTTTGAAGTAATATTTTCAATTTTAGAAACGGGAACAAGAAAACTACCA
>Ga0272442_10001769_pt1 | contig 32157 bp, 26 predicted proteins | sample SSMForm2O_FD_200262 | JGI IMG/M metagenome (GOLD analysis project Ga0272442, IMG submission 200262) | Marine sediment archaeal communities from Little Sippewissett salt marsh, Falmouth, MA, United States - SSM-Form-2O | ecosystem: Environmental > Aquatic > Marine > Wetlands > Sediment ... | reverse complement strand
GAAAGGCCGTTGGGGGGGAGCCAGGGTTGGGTGGTGCCGCAGAGGCTGGTTTGGGGATCGAAAGCTCCGGGGTCCGGAGCGGTTAATTGGGTGAACATGACTTCGGCCTGGGGTTTGCCGAAGCCCCAGTCGGGATTGTAGAGGACCGGGCCGGTGTGGTCGTCGGTTTTGGCGGTCACCGCCAGGGCGTCCTGGAGCTGACCGGCGGTCAGGGTGGGATCATTTTCCAGCATCAGGGCCAACAGGCCGGCGATTTGGGGGGAGGCTACCGAGGTGCCGGAGAGGGCGGCGTGGTCTTCGTCGACTACCTGGCGGCGCGAGCCGGCGTAGTAGAAGACCGACTGGGGGGTGCGGGGATCGGAGTAGTGGGACAGCGACGAGACCAGTGTATGGCCGGGGGCGACGACTTCCGGCTTGGTGCGGCCGTCCCGGGTGGGGCCGGGGGAGGAAAAGAAGGCCAGGGTACCCTCGTCCGCGGGGAGAGCGTGCCCGGCGCCGTCGACGTCCTGCCAGTTGTTTTTCGAGACGAAGGCGCCCACCGCGATGGTGTGCAGGCCGGTGGCCGGGGGGCCCACCAGGTTGGAGGGGTCGACGTAGTTGGTGAAATGCGGCTCTCCGGGGCCGGCCAGGTCGTACTCGCCCACCCAGCCGTCGATGCGCTCGGCGCGGCCCTCGAAGACGATTTCCCAGACGCCGGTTCGAAGCGGCTGGCCGGCTTCGCCTTTGAGGGTGATGGTGGTGCGGTGCTCGCCGTTGATGGGGTGGGGCTGTTGCGAGGTGGCCATCTCCACCATGCCGTCGTCGGTGACCGTGTCCAGGCCGTAGGGCCCCCGGGTGCCGATCGGGTCGGTCTTGATTCCCGACGGGGTTACCAGATGAAGGGCCAGCTCGCCGGAGCCGGAGTGCCAGAAATCAAAAACGATCCGGGCGGGCCGCTCCGGCGCGGGCTGGCTGCCCGAGGGGACCAGCACCTTGAAGCGGACGGGCAGGCAGATGCTGCAGGCGGCGGCGCGGGCGTGGAAGGCGCGGCCGCGCTCGTTGCCGGCGGCCACCACCACGGCGATCCGCGGGTTCTCGCTGGTCGCCAGGTCGTCCAAGGCCGCCTCGATCGGGGTGGAGCCGTCGTGGGCGCCCATGTGGTTGCCCAGGGAGAGGTTCAACACCAGTGGCCGGCGCTCGCGCCGGGCGACCTCCTCGACGAAGGCCAGGGCCTGCAGGACGTTCTCCTCGGCGAAGCCGGAGAGGTCGGCCTCGATGGCCTTTACGATCACCAGACGGGCGCCGGGGGCGGCGCCGGGGTAGTCCTCGCCGTTTGCCGCGGCCACGCCGGCTATGTGGGTGCCGTGGCCGATCACATCCCGGGCGCTTTCCCAGATCGGGCCCATTTCGCCCTCGAGGGCGCGCTGGATGTCGGCGGCGGAGTATACCGCGCCGACGCCCAGGGCTTCCAGCATGGGGTGGGCTCCGGCGGCCGGGGCGGTCTGATCCAGAAGCCAGGCTACCCGGGTGTTGCCGTCCGGGTCGATGAAGTCCTCGTGGGTCCAGTCCAGGCCGGTGTCGATTACGGCGATCAGGGTGTTGGAGCCGCTGAGGCCCCGGCGGGCGCGCAGGGCGTGTATGCCGGTTGATGCCCCGGCGCGGTCGTTGCGGGGGCGGTATTTGGTGGGCATTGAAGCTGCGACCAGGTCGGGGTCGCTTAGGAGATCTTCAGGTTGGGCGGTGATTACGCAGACGCGGCCCAGGCAGCCGTCCTTGGGGCGGTCGTAGATGGCGATTATTCGAGTGGGCTCTTCGGGCTTATGCAGGAGGCGGGGGGAGAGCTTGTGGGATTGGGAATAACCTGGGATAGATGCGAAAAGGCAGAGAAGAACGACGAGAAGGCGCATTACAGGCCAGGCACGGGCGCGGGCACGGGCACGGGCACGAAACTACTGGAAGTCGGAGCCGATGCCGATTGAGATTCTGAGGCTCTTGGGCTCGCTTTCGGCGTAGAGGAAGTTGTTGGGGTAGGCGTCTACGTAGGCGTAGTCGTCGTTCATTTCGTATTGGCCGATTACGTCGTTGAGGCCGTAAGCTACGCGGATGAAGCTGTTCCAGCCGGTGGTGCTGAAGATGAAGGCCTTGAGCTTCAAAGTGAAGCTTATGTCGTAGAGCATGTAGTTGCCGTTCTTGGAGGCAATGTCCTGGAAAGGCACTTCGCGGCGGATTGTGCCGTTGACGATCTTGGGGTCGTAGTAGGACTCGTCGTTGCTCATGATGTTGCCGTAGTTGTCGCGCATGTAGTCGGCGGTGTAGCCCCACAGGTTGCCGGCGGTGCCGGAGAACTCGCCCCAGACGCTGACGAAGTAGAACGGGCCGAACTTCTTGTCGATGCGGCGGGCGATGGGGAAGCGGTAGGTGAGGCCCATGATCAGCATGGTCTCGCCGCCTAATGTGAAGTCCTCGTAGCCGGCGAACTCGTTGGTGGACGAGTGGGTGGGCACGTAGCGCAGGGGGTGCAGCGAGCCGGCGAAGAACTCGTCGAAGCGGGAGACGTTGCGGTTCTGCCAGCCGGCGCGCATGTGCAGCTCCAGGGTGTGCTTGCCGGCCTCGTTCCACCAGGAGATGGGGATGTACTCGGTGTAGCCCAGCTGGATCTCATGGAAGGTGTAGTCGTCGGAGTTGTCCCCCGGCGGGTTGGTGCGGCCCAGCCACTCGACATCGGCCCAGTCCTTGGAGGGCAGCCCCGAGCGGACGAACATGTAGTTCAGGTTGACCTTGCGGCCGCCGCGCGGGTTGATGTCGTTCTCGGCGTAGTAGAAGGAGACGTCCGCGTACTGCAGGGACAGCTCGTAGGAGTTGTTGGTCAAGAACGCCTGCTCCTTGCCGCCGGTGGAGCGCTTGGAGGTCAGGTGCCGGTAAACGTAGGAGGCGTCGACGCCGATCCTGGGAGCCAGGTTGTAGGACACGCCCGCCCAGGCGAAGTCCAGCGACTGGCGGTTCTTGTAGTTCAGCGGGGGCTCGAAGTGGGCCTCCGAGCGGGTAGTGGCCTGCTGAGAGAAGCCCAGACCCTGGGCGAACTCGTAGCCCAGGTCCAGGTGTGCCCAGCCGGCCCGGAAGGACGGATACCAGAAGTTGTTGATGTAACTGAAGGCATACAACTGGCGCTGGCCCATCAGCAGGGTGCCGAACAGGTAGTGCTTGGCCAAGGCGTCGATCAGGAGCATCTGGCCGCCGACCTGCAGGCCCTTGGTCTCGTAGATGAACATGGGGATCCCGATGGGCGGGGACCAGTTTCTGGGATTGAAGGGATTGTAGGTGGTGCTGTGCTCCTTGATCTCCGGGAGCGGCTCCTCGTAGGCCAGGTTGCGGGCCACCTCCGCCGGAGTGACATCGTAGCCCGCGTCGATGGTCTTGTTGTAGAAGTCTTCCTTCTTGATTCCGTAAGGCTTGACCCCGTAGGAGTCGAAGTAGCCGTAAAGGATGTCCCCGGTCTTGGTCATGTGGGGGGTGAAGGTGCCGCCCATCACGTTGGTCAGCTGCTTGACCTCGCCGGTCTCGATGTTCAGCTTGTAGAGGTTGAAGATGCCGGTGCGGTCGGACGAGTACATTATGTTCTGATCGTCGATGAACTGGCCGTCGCGATCCTCGGCCTTGTCCCAGGTGAGCGGCCGCAGACCCGAGCCGTCCGCGTTGAGGATCCAGATGTCCTGCTGGCCGTGGCGGTACAGATCGACGACGATCTTGGAGCCGTCGGAGCTCCAGCTGGGTTTGCCCAGCTGGGTTCCGTCGTGCTTCTTGATGAGCCACTTGATGCAGTCCTTTTGCTCCTTCCACGCGGTCGAACCGTTGTCCCTGACCTCGACCTCGCAGGTGCCGTCGGGGGCCACCTCGCGTGCGTCGGTGGGGAAAACGCCCAGGAAATTCTGCCCGTCCTCGTGGCGGATGAAGGCGATTTGTTTGCCGTCGGGGGAGTAGGTGGGAGTGATCGCGCGCAGCCGGCGGGTGAGTCTCTCTACCTCCTCCTCTTCGATGTCGTACTCATACAGGTCCCAGCGGTAGTAGCCGTCCAGGTTGATGCAGGGCAGCCAGGTGTCCGGGCACATCAGCGAGGAGAAGAGCAGCTTCTTCCCGTCCGGCCTGAAATCGTAACCGGAGAAGACCGAGGCGCCCATGATCATCTTGGTGTCCTCGGCGATCTTCTCGTTTTTCTTGCGGCTCAGGTAGTGGCCGGTGAAGAAGGGCCATTCCTCCAGGGGCAGCGGCACCAGGTAGACGCCGCGACGGCCGCCGTAGGTGAAATACTTCCCGTCCGGGGAGAACTGGGGATACATCCGGTACTGGTCCTTCTCCCAATGGGCCTTGCGCTTGTCCCGGTTCCAGTACTCGTACTTGGGCTTCTCTTTCTTGCGGGCTTCCTCGAGCTCCTTGGCCTCCTCCTCGTCCTCCGGCTCGGGGTCCTCGTAGTGCCGCCGGCCGAGCTCCACCTTGAAGCGCCCGTCGGGCAGTCTTTCGACGATGTCGACTTCCTCTTCCTTGCTGGTGATCATGAACTCGCGGCCCAGGTGCTCGGCCTTGCGGATCGGCGCCACCTGCCGGTTGTAGCGGTCCTTCATCCACTTGATGTAGCCGTCGAAGAGCTTCTTGCCGTCGATGCCCAGCACCTCCTCGATGTTCTTCTCCCATATCAGGTGGCCCTTTTTCTGGGCGTTGAGGGCCAGCTGGGCGTACTTCTCCTTGCCGTACTTCTCCATTACGTACAGGCCCATGGAGTAACCCTGCTGGTAGCCGCGCTCGCGGTCGAGGGAGACATCGCGGCTGTAGATCTCGAACATCTGCTCGTATTCCAGGTAGTTCTCGTCCAGCATGCTCATTCGCTGGACCATGTCCCGCGAGGTGGTCCACCAGTTAAAGCCGGACATGTGGCAGCCGTACTCGGCTATGCCCTCGATCCAGAAGAAGGGCGAAGAGCGCCCGATGGTGAGGCTGGCGCCGAAGTCGATGTTGTGTACCCCGTCCTCGACCAGCCCCGAACCCACCGCCACCACCGCGCCTTCGGACTTCCACTCGTGGGCCTTCAGCGAGATGATGTGGGAGAATTCGTGGGTGAAGCAGTCGGGGATCCACTCCTGGCGCCCGCGCATGATCCAGTAGCCCGGGGTGGCCCAGACGGTCACCAGGTCGAATTGGTAGGCGGCGAAGCCGTTGGCGTAGTCTTCCTGGTCGCGGACAATGATGTGGATCTTTTCCTTGAGCGGGAAGTCGAACAGGCCGGTGACCTTGGGGTAGGCGATCTCGGCGTACTTGGCCATCATTTTCGCCGACCACTCGACTTCCGGGTAGTAGTAGATGCGGAAGTGCTCGGTCTCCAGGACCAGCCAATCTACGTCCGGATAGGGGTGGTCGAACCAAAAGGCTTGCGCCGCTCCCGGCGAGAAGACCAATCCGGCCAGGGCCAGTGCGACCAGGACGTTCCGTACCGCGTTGGATTTCATCACTCCTCCGAAACTACCAGCGAATGGTGACGTGTCCCCCGACCTCACCCAACAGGATCCCGCCGGCGTTGAATCCCAGCGCCTGCATGGGCATGAAGTTGTCGAAGCTGGGGTTGTCGCTGTCCCGGTTGGTGAGGTAGATGGAGTTCTTTCCCAAAAGGTGCAGTTTGACGTACCCGGTGATGTCCAGCCAGTCCAGCGGGCGGACGATCAGCCGGGGGGTGATGGTCAGCAGATACCCGGCGGAGGAGACCAGCTCCTCGTTGGGGTCGAACAGCTTGTGGATATCCCAGTCTTCGTAGCGGGCCCCGTTGTGCAGCAGGTAGGTTTCCTGCTCCACCTCGCCGGTGCGCGGGTTGACCCACTGCACGGTTTCTGCGCGGAAGTCGGGGACGGCTACCTGGGTGGGCAGGCGGTAACGGAATTCCGCCAGCACCTGCAACGCCACGTATTCGATGCCCCCGGTGATTTCGCCGCGGAAGTAGAGCTCGTCGCCCAGGTCCACCATGGCGTTGGTGAAGCCGGTGTGGTTGTCCATCAGGTACTGGACCGTGCCCGGGAACCGGATGTTGTATCCGGCGGACCAGCCCACCGAGAGGTAGCGCATGATCTGCCAGCGGCCCAGGAAGGACAACTCGACATCGGTGGTGCCGGTGCCGGTGATGTTCACGTTCATCTCGCCGGGGGCTTCGTTGCCGGTGGGGAGCTTCCAGCGCAGGCTGAGCCCCATGGAGATGGTCGGATCGTCCTTGCGGTAGAACTGGTACAGAACCCCCGCCTCGCAGTCGCCGATCTCGAAATCGGCCGTGCGCGCCTCGTCCCAGTTCCCGTTCCCGGTAAGGTCGGCCGACTCCAGGAACTGGTCCTCGGTGCTCCACACGAAGGGGATGTTGCCCCACAGTGTCCAGTTTTCGGTGAAGCCGAAGCGCCAGAATATATCCCAGATGTAGATGTCGTAGCGCTTGTTCATGTAGGGGTTCTTGGCCTTTTGCTTGCGGCCCAAAAAGGAGTTGGGGTCGTTGAGATCTTCATAGATGTCATCCCAGAAGGTTCCCCCGTCGATCCTGCCTTCGGTGTTGAAGAATTCTGTGGCGTGGATGAACCGGAACCCGCTTCCCATCTCCAGCACGGATTTGCCGATGCTGATGCCCTTCTCGGTCTCCAGCCAGGGCTCCTTCTGCCAGCTGGTGTGGTCTTCGAAGGCCGACGCCAACGCAAAAGAGGGCGGAATTAATATCGCCGTTGCCACCAGAAGTACCGCAACTCTTTTCATTTTTCACCTTCCCGGGTCGCCCAGCGGGCGAGTTGTATGCAACGGAGCATGGAATCAGATTTGCCCCTGTGTGTCAAGGCTGTAAACGTCCTTGTACCCCACCGGGGGGCGAGGTAATATCGACGCCGTTATGCCGTCGAAACAAGACGTTGCGGGCCTGATAGTCCGGCTGCTGAGGGGAGTCGGCGAATTCGTGCTGGTGTCCCTGCAGGCGATTTTGTACTGCTTCCGGCCTCCATTCCGGGGGGGGCTGGTCCTGAGGCAGATGGATTTCATCGGTCCGGGCTCGGTTTTCATCATCATGCTGACCGGGGTGTTCACCGGGGCGGTTTTCACCCTGCAGAGCATGTACATGTTTTCCAAGTTCAACCTGGAAACCATGCTGGGAGCCACCGTGGCCCTGGCGCTGACCCGTGAGCTTTCACCGGTCCTGTCGGCGCTGATGATCGCCGGCCGGGCCGGCTCGGCCATGGCCACCGAGCTGGGCACCATGCGGGTCACCGAACAGATCGACGCCCTTTCCGCCATGGCGGTCAACCCCGTCCAGTACCTGTTCGTACCCCGCCTGCTGGCCGCGGTGCTCATGTTTCCCGCCCTGACCATGGTGTTCAACATGGTCGGAATCGCCGGGTCCTATATCGTGGCGGTGCACATGTCGGGAGTGGATCCGGGCAACTACATCGCCAAGATCACCTGGTACGTCACCGGCAACGATCTGATCTCCGGCCTGGTCAAGGCTTCGGTCTTCGGCGGTTTCGTTACCCTGGTGAGCTGCTTCATGGGCTACCGGGCCGAGGGCGGCGCCCGGGGCGTGGGCACCGCCACCACCCATGCAGTGGTGATCAGTTCGGTCAGCATCTTGATCCTGGATTACTTCCTGACGGTGTTGATGTACTAGACCAGCAGCAGAACCAGTATACCCACGACGGGCAGGAAGGCGCCGCCCAGGAAGGTGGCCAGCCGGAGCTTGCGCACCCGTGGATTGCCGGTGGTTCGTTCAGACGCCCAGCCGACGAAAAACAGGTAGATGACCGAATAAGCCAGCAGGGTGAGCATGGCCAACACCTGAACTGCCGAAGACATGCCCTGCGGCTCCTTGCTCCTCCCCGATGCGTCGCGGCCGGCTTGCGTTGCCTGAGCCCTTCTGGTATCCAACTGATTACAGCCGCGTCCGGCAGGCACATTGTGTATGCAGAAGGGTGGCATGTCAAGTAAGTCCTTAACTCCCAAGTCGATCGATGCCGTCGTTCTGGCCGGCACCCGGGGGGGGCGCCCGTTCGACCTGGACGGCCGCCAGGTAGCCAAGCCCTACCTGACGGTCGGCGGCGAGCCGCTGGTCCGGCGGGTGGTGCGGGCGGTGCTGGGCGCCCGGGGGGTGGGGCTCGTCTTCGTGGTGGGACAGCCCGACGCCCTCGAGCAGGCGCTTTTGCCGCTTTTGTCCGAAAATTCCGACCGTCTCCGGCTGGTCGAGGAGGGCGCGGATATTCTCCAGAACAGCTACCGGGCCTATTTCCGCAACCTGCTCCCCGCCCGGGGGTTTGCGGCGGTGGAGAGCCCCGAGATGGACACCGAGTTGTTGCGGGAGTATCAGAAGAACCACCCGGAATGCCGGCGCACCCCGGCGCTGTTCGTCACCTCGGATCTGCCGTTTTTGACTTCGGAAGCCGTCGACGCCTTCCTGAAACAGGCGCCCGACGACGCCGCGGTGGCGGTGGGTCTGGTGGATCACCGCGAGCTTGAGCGCATGCGGGTAGTGCTGGGGGAGCAGACCACCCTGGACCTGTGGAAGCTGGGCGCCATTCCACTCAGAAAGGCGGCGGTGCGCATGAACAATCTGTTCCTGCTGCGGCCGCTTCTGGCCGACCCGGCGGTGTACTCGCTGCTGGACACTCTGTACTCCCACCGCTGGCTGCTGAAACAGGACGGAGCGGTTCACTTTTCAAACTGGTGGGCCATCGCCAAGGGGATCGTCAGCTACTCCTTCAGGCTGCGCGGCCGGCTGCGTTTCTGGCGGGGCTTTTTCAACTTTGTTCCGGCGGTGGTGGCCCTGTGCCTGGCCCGCCTGACCAGGCGGTTGGGCCGCTGGTTTTCCTGGCCCTTCAGGCTGTTTCTTTCGCGGCGGGACATGGAGTTTGTCGGCTCGCTGATGTGCGGAGGACGAGGATACCTCACCATCAGCCGCGGCCCCGGCCCGGCCATCGACATCGACGTGAAGGAGGCCTACCTGTCCCTGATCCGCAACGAGGAAGAGAGCTTCAGGCGGGTGGCCCGTTATCTCAACGAGATCGGGCCGGGTAAGGTGCCGATTCCGCCGCCGCCGTCCTCAACCCGGCGGGGGGAGGATGATTCTGCTCCGGCGCCGGATGAACTGCAGGCCGAGCAGCCCCATCAGGACAAGCACTAAGCCCGCCCGTCCGCCTGACCCTCCGCACGAACAACCGCCGTCGTTCTCCTTGGGCGGCAGAGGATTCATGACCCGGAAGGCTTCCGGCAGAGTGATCTCCACTCCCTGGGCGTTGACGGTGACGTCCCGCTTGCCCAGGGGGGCGTCGGCGGCAATCGAGATCTGCGCCTTGATCTGATCGGGCTCTTCGGGGTCGAACTGAATCGAACTGACGGTGATCCCGCTACCGGAGAAGGTCGCTGTGGTGCTGGCGTCGAAGGGCATATCCACGCCGAATATCGTGACGCCCAGGTCCCATCCCGGCTGGCCGACGTTGGGGGTCAATCCGAGGATCAGGGGATTGTAGATGTCGACCAGCGCCGGCCCGATGGCAACCTCGGTCCCGGTCACCGTCCGGAGGTCGCGGGTGTCTCCCGGGGCGTCGGCAGTGGTCTGGATGTCGGCGGTAAGGTGATCCGCGTCGACTACGTTCAATGAGGTGATTTCAATCCCGTCGGGCGGCTCGAAAAACAGTTCGGTCTGGCCCTGCACGAACTGGCCGTCCGTGGCGGTGACCGAGACGCTGGCGCCCTCCCCGGCGGTGATGAAGGCCGGATCGGCACTGTCCAGGCTGCCGGGCGCAGTGACCTCGAAGCCATCGGCCAGGCTGACTTCCTCGCAGCCGGTGCAGCCGCTTTCCCCGACCGTGACGGTGACGTCGTGGAGGCCCTCGGTGGCGGTGTCGGAGATGATCAGGGTGGCGCCCAGGTTTTGCGGGTCGGAGGCGTTGAGCTGAGTCTCGCGGATGCCGGGATCGGACAGGGAAACCTCGACCTCCTCTTCGTCGAAATGGGTGTTCTGGCCGACCAGGGCGACCTCCAGGCCCGGGTGCCCCCGATCGCCGTGGTCGGGAGTGACTGAGAGCAACTGGGTGCCGGCGCCCTGGCCGACGGTGAAGGCGTCGGGGAGGACCGCGTCGGGGCTGAACAGAACCAGGGCTCGCGGCCCCACCGGTGCGTTCGGGGCGATGACCACGTTGCCCAAAAGCAGGGAGCCGCTGTCGGGCGCACTTACCGATCCGATGCTGATGCCCTCGCCCAGCTCCGCGCCGGTGCTGGCCGTGTATCCCCCGGGCCCGCCGTTGAGGCTCACGCTGGCCAGGGTCTCGCCCTGGGTGCCCGAGGGGGGGGTCAGTGTCACCGGCGGATCGGTCACGGTGAAGGCCCCCGATCCACTGGCCGCCTCGTCGTCGGTGGTCACGGTGATGGTCCGGGCCGTGCGGGAGGCGTCGGCGGTTATGGTGATGTCCACGTCCAGGGTGAGGCTGTCGCGGGCACCGACGCCGTCCACCTGGATCCCGCTACCGGAGAACTCCACAGTGGATGACCCGCTGAAATGAGTGTTGACCCCGGTGACGACCAGGGAGAGGCTGCTGCCTGCATGGGCGGAGTCTGGATCCACGGAGGCAATGGCTGCGCCCTGGGTGCCGGTCACCTCGAAGAGGTCCTGTCCGGAGTATTCCAGGACTCCGTCCACCACGACGGTTACTTCCTGCATTCCCGCAGGAGTGTCCGCGGGGATATCGATGGTTGTGGTCAGGGTGTTATGGAAAGGCTCCACGTTCCCGTGGGTGATCCCCGAAGCCGGGGAGAAGAACACCTCGGAGGTGTAGGAGAAGTAGACCTCTGTATCCGCATTTATCTCGATTTCCAGGCTGGTGCCGGCCTGGCCCTGATCGGGCGACACCGACAGCAGTCCCTGGCCCAGCGCCGGCGATCCCGGGATCAGGCAGACGGCGACGAGCAATAGTCTCATACCCATGATTTTTCCTCCCTTGGCCCCAGCCTACCACCAGCCGGGTTGACGGGACAAGCCGGTACCTTTTATTCTGCACCCATGGCTTCCATCGAACCGGCCCGGCCGGAAGACGTCGTCGCGGTAGGGGAGATCTCCGAATCCGCCTTCGAGGACTACGGGGAGTATGGCAAGATCGTCGCCAAGTTCTTCACCTCCCAGGGGGTGACTACCTACGTGGCCCGGGTGGGGGCCGAGGTGGTGGGGTTCGTAATGCTGGGCTTCTTGCCCTGGTCCGGAGGGGCCGAGGAGGGCAATCCCTGGATCTCCGATCTGTTGGCAATCGCGGTGGTTCCCGGGCAGCGCCGCCGGGGGATCGGGGACGCGCTCATGCAGCGGATGTTCGAGCTGGTGGAGGAGATGGGCGAGTGGCGCGATGTCTTGGAAATCCAGCTCACCTGCGCCGAGGGAAACCAGGCCGGGCTGAACTTCTTCAAAAAGTACGGCTTCGAAGTGATCGATCCCGATCACGGCACCTACTCGGGCGGCCAACCGGCACTGCGCCTGGCCAAGCGTTTAGAGGGGGCGTAGCCCCACCAGGTTGCGCAGGGCGCTCACGGCAATTCTTCCGAAGTACGAATCGATGGTGGGCTGGGTCGCCAGGCGGTAGGATTGCTCGGCCTGGGAGCCCAGGTCGATGGATCCGGCGATGTCGCCGAGAGCGCAGTAGCTCTCCTGGCGCTCCAGGGGATGGGTCAGCAGGCCGGTTGCGTTTCTGAGCAACTCGCGCGCCAGGATGAAATCCCCCAGATGCTTGCGGGCCAGGCCCAGAAGCGCCAGGGCGTGGCCGTGGATGTCGTTGGCGATCTTGCGGGCGTTGCCGGCCGCCTCCTGGAGCAGTTCCAGGCCTTCTTCCTCGGACCCGTCGAGTACAATCGCACAACCCAACATCGCCTGCGCCATGGTTCCGGGTACCGGCGTATTAACCTGGAGACTCATGGCGCGTTCGAGCAGGGGAATGGCTTCATGAACCCGTCCGGCCAGCAGGTGGGCCTTGCCGGTATGAATCAACATGTTGGAACGGAACAGGTCCATGGCCGGATGCGCGTCCGGCTCGGAAACCTCGTCGACAAAGCCGCGGGCCTGCTCCAGCAATGTTACCGTGCGGTCGAAGTCTCCCAGCAGCAGGGTCACCTGGCCCATGAAGACTATGGGCATGGGCTGGTCGGTGGCCAGGTTCAGCAGCTCTTCCAGTTGCCGGTATACCTGCTGCAGCTGGCCTTCGTAGAAGTCGCAGGCCAGAATCATCAGGGTGGATGCCAGGATCTCTCCGGGATGGCGGATGGCCCGGGCCAGGCCGCCGGCCTCACGGGCCGCCTCGCGGGAGCGCTCATAGTCGCCGGTGGCCAGCAGGAACTCGGACATGTAGCGGTAGAACCGGGCGGCATGCGGGGTGCCCCGCGCCCGGCGCAGGAGCGGCTGGGCGATCTCGGCCGCCTCCTCCGCCCGGCCGCAGACGTACAGCGAAACCGCGCGCTCCATTTCTTCTACCAGGTCTAGCATCCGTCCTTCCAGGGTCCGTAGCCGGCCAGCTCCACGTAGCCGATGCCCCCCACCGTCCCGGTGACCTCCACTTCGCCCTCCCAGTAAGTGTTGAGAGTGGTGGAGCAGCAGTTCAGTTCCTGGTCGTCGAACACCGGCATCAGATTGATGTCCAGATCGTGATCGGGCACCGTCAGGTCCCAGCCCAGCGGGTAGACCCCGCCGGTGTGCGGGCTCTCCCAGCTTCCCAGCGCGGCGATCTGGTGGTCGGTGAAGTGGGAGTAGCACCCGTCGGCGTCGACGAAGGTGCCGCCGGTGAGAACGGTGGTGCCGTCCAGATAATGCAGCAGGAAGATCATCAACTCGGTGTTGTCGTCCAGTTGCAGGCTGAACCAGTCCCAGCCGTTGGAGCCGAACACGTCGAAATCTCCCCACTGGTGATCGCTCCAGGCGATGCCGGTCACTTCTTCCTCGGTGCCGCCGACGGTCAGGGTGCCGGTGACTTCCATGCGGGTCTTGGAGTAGTAGAAGGAGGTCAGCCCGCTGCCCATGTCGATGACTCCCCGCTGGCCGTTGAAGGACACCGGCTTCTGCGGAGTGCAGGTCAGGTCGATGGCAAAGCCGTCCATGTCGGCAATCAGGCGGTCCTGGTTGCCGTTGCCGCGGATGATCCAGTCCTCCACGTGCAGGTTGAAGCTGTCGTATACGTCGGGGGGCGCGATGATCTTCTGGTCGTAGACGTGATCCTTCTTCTGGGGATCGGATATGGCGAAGTGGCCCACGTAGCCCACCTGCCGGTCGCCGCCCACGCCGGCGAAGGTCTGGAAGATGGTCAACTCGAAGCCGTAGCGGTCGCCGGCCCGGGTCCACAGGTGGCCGGTGTAGTACCACCACTCCATGTTGGTGCGGTGGGGGGATTCATCCTGGGGAAGTATGATGTCGGTGTCGGGATCCGGGCAGGCCGGATCCGACGACTCGCCGCAGGCCGCAAGCAGAAACCAGATGATCAGGACAAACCAGGGTAAGCGCTTCATGGGGTGATTCTAACCGCGCTCGGCTTTGGTTTTCAACGCCTGCGCTTCTTTCAGGATCTCCGCGGGCGGATCGGAATCCAGGAGCAGGAGCAGAAGCTTCAGGGCGCCCGGGTGGTCTCGTTTCTGCAAGAACGACTTGGCCTCGAACAACAGCAGGTAGGGGTTGAGCTCTTGTCCCTTTACTTCGCGCAGTTTCTGGGACTGGTGGATCGCCTTGCGGGGCGGCAGGTCGGACAGCATGGGCAGTAGCCAGGCCGAGAATCCTTCGGGATCTTCGGGGGCCGCCCGGGCCGCGTGGCGGAAGGCCCGGCTCTCGGCTTCGGGATCGTCGAGGGCCGAGGCCGCCTTGGCCTGCAGGCGGAAGAGCTCCCGGCCTCCGGCGTCGAAGGATTCGGCTTTTGCGAGCGCCTCGCGAGCTTCTTCGGGCTGCTTGAGCTCCAGGTGGCAGCGGGCCGCCCGGAGCCACAGGTAGTCGGTCTCGGCCACCGAGAGCGCCAGGCGGAAGTACTCCAGGGCTTCCTTGGGCTTCTTGCGCTGCAGCAGGACGTTGCCCATGACCACCAGGGCGCGGGGCTCGTCGGGATCCCGGGAAAGGATGGCGCCGGCCAGGGTCATAGCCTGGCGGTAGCGCCGGGTGCGGTAATACAGGTCCGCCAGCGAAGCCTGGGCGCGCATGTCGCCCGGGTCGCGGGCCAGCGCCGCCTGGAGCACCTTCTGGGCCTCTTCGTAGCGGCGGCGGGCCTTTAGTTCCCGGGCGCGGGCCACCGGGTTCTCGAACATGTCCTGCTGACGGGAGCTCATTCCACCGTGAAGGATAGCACCCGCGGCTCTTTCAAGTCCAAGAGATAGGAAGTGGTGCCCGAGGGCCGGTGGGCCTTGAAGACAAGCTTGCCGCCGTCGATGCCGCCGCCGGAAACCTCGTTGCCCAGGCAGTGGAAGATCCAGCGTAGTTTCCCCGAGGACCGATCCACCGCGGCGACCGCCAGGTTGTCTTCGTAGATGAAGCCCGGGCCCAGGAAGTACAGGCGGTCCCCGTCCTCCAGCCGCAGCGACGGCTTCCAGCGGAATTCTTCACTGGGCGCGTCGGTGAGCACCAGCTGGCCGGCGGTTCCCTTTTCTTCGATCAGCGAATCGAACCTGACGATGAATACCAGAACGCCGACGACGACTCCCAGCGCACATCCCATTACCAGGCGGGAGATGCTGCGGACCGGGTTTCTGCGCCGGCCGATTATCGAAACCGCCAGGGCGACGAGGGCGGCCAGCACTCCCGCCGGCAGGACCAGCACCGCCAGGCGATGGGCGCCGTCGGAGGCGGCCTGGAGATCCAAATACCCGGTGCCGCGGGCCGGGGCCAGGATGAAACCCGCCACCGCCCCCAGCACCAGAAGGAGCCAGGGGGCAAGGAACAGGATGATTTGACTCGACTTGCGGATCACCGGGATCATCTTACCGGATAGTAACCCGGTTGATCCACCCTGACAGAATAATCTCTCTTCCCAAAAGAACCTCCCATGATACACTGTGTTCTTCCGGGAGGGCTCTTTTCATGGAAACCATCGAGGCGATCCAGAACCGGTACTCGTGCCGATCCTACCGGGCCGATCCGGTTTCTTCCGAGCTGTTGATGCAACTGGTGGACGCAGGAAGGCTGGCGCCCAGCGGACGGGGCGAGCAGCCCTGGGAGTTCGTGGTCGTGACCAACGTCTCCGTCCTGAAGGAGCTGGCCAAGGCGGCCGAGAGCGGCCCGCACATCGGCCGGGCCGCGGCCTGCATCGTGGTCTTCGGCAAGCGGGACGCCAAGTACGTCCTGGAAGACTGCTCGGCGGCCACCGAGAACATTCTCCTGGCCGTCACCAACCTGGGCCTGGGGGGTTGCTGGGTCGCCGGGGACAAGAAGAGCTACACCGGGCAGGTCGAATCGCTGCTGAACGCGCCGGCGGACATGAAACTGATCAGCCTTATCTCGATCGGCTTCCCGGCCGATGAGCGTCCCAAGGAACGCCAACGCCGGACCCTGAACGAAGTGCTGCACTGGCAAGGTTTTTAACGTTCGCGTGAACGTGCGCGTAAACGTGCGCGTGCGCGTGCGCGAAAAGCACCCTTCGCCCCCTGAGTTTTCCGCGCACGCGAAAAGCACCCTTCGCCCCCTGAGTTTTCCGCGCACGCGAAAAGCACCCTTCGCCCCCTGAGTTTTCCGCGCACGCGCACGCGCACCAAAAACGCGCACGCGCACGGGGTTAAACTACATCGAACTTCAAAAAGTACATCGAGAAGGTCGCGCGGCCCTCGGTTAATGACCGGAGATCGGTGGAGTAGCCGAACATTTTGGTCATGGGGGTGCGGGCCTTGATTACCGTGCGGGTGGCCTTTTTCTCCAGTTCTTCGACCTTGCCGCCGCGGGCGTTGATGTCGCCGATCACCGTTCCGGTGAATTCTTCGGGGGTGACCACTTCCAGGGACATTACCGGGAGCAGGACCGCCGAGCCGGCCTTCTGGCACAGTTTGCGGAAGGCGGCCGCGGCGGCGATGTGCAGGGAGATTTCGGTGGTCTCGCCTTCGCGGGTCTTGAGGGCTTTGAGGCGCACCTTCAAATCGACCATCGGGTAGCCGGTCTCCGGGCCGGAACCGGCGGCCTCGCGCACCCCGGCTTCCACCGCGCGGGTCCACTCCTTGGGGACGGGATGGGCATCTTCCGGAGGGACGTACTCGTCGAAGAACTCGATGCCCTGGCCGCGCGGAGCCGGTTCGGCCGCCAGGGTGACTTCGGCGAACATTTTCCTGGTCTTGCCTTCCTCGTCGAAGGCGCGTTCGAAGCGCTCGCTGGCCTCCGCCGGACCCTTGAGGGTCTCGCGGAAGACGACCTGGGGTTTGCCCACGTTTACCGGAACGTGGAATTCGCGAATCAGGCGGTCGCAGATTATCTCCAGGTGCAGCTCGCCCATTCCGCTCAGGATGGTCTGCCCGGTGTCGGGATCCTCGGTGACGGTGAAGGTGGGATCTTCCTCCACCATCTTGGCCAGGACGTCGTTGAGCTTCTCCTCGTCCCGGCTGGTCTTGGGCTCCACCGCCATGGAAATCACCGGGGTCATGAATTCCATCTCGCCGAACTGCACCGGATGCTCGCGGGTGCACAGGGTGTCCCCGGTGGTGGCCAGCTTCAGGCCCACCACGCCCACGATGTCCCCGGCCTGGGCTTTTTGCAGGCGCTCCTTCTTGTCGGCGTGCAGCTTCAGCAGGCGGGCGATCTTCTCGTCGGCGCCCTTGTTGGCGTTGTAGACCGATGAACTGGCCGAGACCGTCCCCGAGTATATACGCAGGTAGGTGTGCTTGCGGCCCTCCCAGAGCTGGACCTTGAAGGCCACCCCGCAGAACGGCCCGCTGCGCGTGCGCTCGAACTCCACCGTCTCGCCGTTCTTGGGGTTGGTGCCCTGTACCGGGGGCAGCTCCACCGGGGCGGGGAGGAAATCCACCACCGCGTCCAACAGCGGCTGGATGCCCTTGTTGCGCAGCGCCGATCCGCACAGGACCGGCACTCCGCGGTTCTGCAGGCACACCTGCCGGATGACGGCGCGCAGCTTCTCCTCTTCGATGGGCTCGCCGGCCAGATACAGCTCGGCGATCTCGTCGTCCTCGTCGCCCAGAGCCTCGAGCAGTTGCTCGCGCCAGGGCTCGGCCAGCGCGCGCAGTTCCTCGTCCAGCGGCTGGCTGTCGAAGCTGGCGCCCAGGTCGTCGGATTTCCAGCGCTTGGCCTGCATGGAAATCAGGTCGATCACTCCCTCGAAGGTGTCTTCGGCGCCTAGGGGGACCTGGAGCGGCAGGGGGCGGCAGCCCAGTTTGTCCTTCATATGCTGGATGCAGCCCTCGAAGTCGGCGCCGATGCGGTCCATCTTGTTGACGAAGGCCAGCCGGGGGATGCCGTAGCGGTCCGCCTGGTGCCAGACGGTCTCCGACTGCGGCTCCACTCCCCCGACCGCGCAGAAGACCACCACCGCGCCGTCCAACACCCGCAAGGAGCGTTCCACCTCCACGGTGAAGTCCACGTGCCCGGGGGTGTCGATCAGGTGCACCTCGTACTTGCGCCAGGGCAGCATGGTGACCGCCGAGGTGATGGTGATGCCGCGCTCCTGCTCCTGAGGCATCCAGTCCATGACTGCCTGCCCGTCATGCACTTCGCCCATGCGGTGTATCACCCCGGTATAATAGAGGAATCTCTCGGTAACCGTGGTCTTGCCGGCGTCGATGTGGGCAATGATGCCGATGTTGCGGATGCGGAGTTTTGCGGGGGTTGCCTTGCTGGCCACAGTAGAACCTCGACTCCCATTCGGTCAGGGGGGCCATGATACATGAATCATTTTGCTAGTCAATCTCACCCGACTTCGCCAAGGCTGCGTCGGGCGGGCCCGGCAATGTTGGTGGGGGTTGAAAATGCGATGAGGCTTGTTGTAATATCGCCGGCTCCAAGATGGAGATGAGCGCCGAGCGCGGGAGTGATGTAATGGACGAGAATGAGAATGGGATGATCGAGCTGGAGCTCGACTGGGAGGCCCTGGCGGTGGCCTTCGAGAACCAGCTGCCCAATTCACACAGTTATCTGGAGTTTGGCACCGGCAAGGTTCACACCCAGAACTACGCTCCGGGAGTGTCCCCACAGCCGCCGGGCTCCGCCGAAGACTTCCTCTACATCCAGCCGCGGCCCTCCCGGGAGGGCTACCGCACCATGCAGCGCTTCATAGAAACCGTGACCGAGCCCAGGTTGAAAGATGCCCTGTCCGCCGCGCTGGTGGGCAAGGGGGCCTTCCGCCGTTTCAAGGATCAGCTGTTGGACTACCCCGAGATCCGCCAGCAGTGGTTTGCCTTCAAGGATGCCGAAGTCTACGCCTATATCCGCACCTGGCTGGAGCGCGAGGGGATCAAGGCCACCAACGAGCCGCCGGCCGGCACTATCAAGGAGCGTATAGCCACCGCGCAGCCGGCGCCCGTCGGGGAGAGCCGCCGCGAGTTGCTCCCGGAGGCGGTCCAGGCGCTCGGTGGCGACAACGAGTGGCAGGCGGCCATCGCCGACTACGATCGCCCCGGAGTGGTTTTCCGGCCGGCGCGGGCAGCCCTGCTGGTAGTGGATATGCAGAAGGTGTTCGCCTCGGAAGAAGGCAGCAGCTTCCTGCCCATGTCGGTTCCGGCGGGCGAGCGACTGGCCACGCTGGTGCAGGAATGCCGCCAAAGCGGGGTACCGGTAATCTTCACCCGCCACGTGCATACCAATCCCGAAATGGACGGGGGCTCCATGGCCCGCTGGTGGCGCAGCCTGATCCTGGAGGGTACCGAGGAATCCGAGCTGATCGACAAACTGCAGCCCCAGGACGGGGAGCGGGTGATCGTCAAGTGCCGCTACAGCGCCTTCGCCGGCACCCCCCTGGAGATGATCCTGCGTTCGCTGGGCGTGGAGGATCTCATCGTGGGCGGGGTGATGACCAACCTTTGCTGCGAGACCACCGCCCGGGACGCTTTCAACCGCGACTTCAACGTGTTCTTCCTGGGAGACGGCACCGCCTCCGCCAACCAGGAGCTGCACGACTCGTCGCTGAGGAACATCTCCTACGGATTCGGCCGCGTGCTGTCCGTCTTTGAGGCGGTTGAAATACTGCGCGGACAAGGCTTGCACCACCGATGAGATACGATGTAGGCTAGGGTGGGAACCATGGAAAGCTATTCCAGCCTGTTGGAAGCCTTCGAGGAGCTCAACGAGCGCAAGCGCAAGGATCCGGAGAGTCTCTCCGATGCCGAGAAGGCGCAGTGGATGGAAATGCGCCGCGAGATCGAGCAGGTCTTGTTCCAGTCCAAGCCCGATCCGGCCACCGACACCCGCCAGTTCCTGCGCGTGCCGGTTGCTTTGGCGGTGCGCTACTGGACCCGCAACGAGCTCAAAGACCGCTACATTCACGTGCTCGGCGAGGGCGGGCTGTTCGTCTCCACGGTGGACCCGCTGCCGGTGGGCTCCGAGCTGGATCTGGAGGTCGAGCTGGCCCAGAAGGGCACCAGCTTCAAGGTCAAGGGCCAGGTAGTGTGGGTCAACGACGGCGAAGACCCCCAGAAGCGCGGGATGGGAATCAAGTTCTCCAATCTGACCTACGAGCAGAAGCGCTACGTCTACGGCCTGGTGGACGACACCTTGCGGCAGCACCTGCTGGAGCGCCGCCGGTTCGCGCGGGTGGACGCCCGGCTGAAGGTGAAGTTCGTGTTCGCCGAGGGGTTCTTCGAGTTGCGCACCGAGGATCTCAGCCTGGGCGGTTTGTTCATCGCTACCGATCACCTGGTTCCGGTGGGCGAGAAGGTGCGCCTGGTCCTGCAGGTTCCCGGCCAGCAGCCGCCGGTCAAGGCGGTTGCCGAGGTGGTGCGGGTGGTGGAAGAAGCCACTCCCGGCCAGCCGGCCGGCCTGGGAGTGCGTTTCCTGGAGCTGACCCGCGAGGGGCTGAACACCATCCAGAGCTTCCTGGGCGCGCAGGTCTCCGGGGAAGTCGAGCCCATCGGCCTGGAGCGCCGGCGCTACCCGCGGGTTGAGCGCCTGGTCAAGCTGGGGTTCAATGCCAAGGACTACCCCCGCACCAGTTACGCCCGCGACATCTCCACCGGCGGAGTGTTCATTCACACCCACGATCCCCTGCCCCAGGGGACCGAGGTGGAAGTGACCCTGATCCATCCGGTGACCACCAAGAAACTGATGTTGAACGGCCGGGTGGTGCGGGTGGTGGAGGCCGATCCCAAGCGGCCCTCCCAGGTTCCCGGGGTGGGAGTGGCCTTCGAGGAGGTCTCCGAGGAAAAGCGCGCAACGCTGCGCGCATTCTTGAAGGACTTCGCCCTGCTCGAGTCCAGCATGGCCCTTCCGGAAGAAGATCAGGAGAAAGAACCGGAAGGGGAGTAGTTCATTCGCCCGGCGGCTTCAGCGCCGCGGGATCGACGATTCTTTTACCCACCCGCAGACCGAAACGCACCGCTTGGGGGACGGCGCTGCCCAGCCGGGCGCCCGGCTCGACCGGCTGGCCGGCTTTGACCGCCAGCTTCAAAAGGCCGCAGAACTCGCTGAAGAAATCACAGGTGTGCTGGAGCTGGACGCAGCGGCCGCGCACGCCGTCGATCCCGGCGAAGATCACCCGGCCGGGCATGGGCGCGCGCACCGTTTCATCGTCCAGCGGCCACCGGGCTTCGTACGCCGCGGCCAGGCCCATGACCGTGCAGCGGTGTCTTGCGGCCGCGCTCTGGTGGGCGGCCAGCAGGTGCATGTCGCCGGCGTCTTTGGCGCGGTTGGCGCGGTAGGGGCCGATCGCCCAGGCCGACAGCGCCGCGTCGAGAGATCCGGTCTCTTTCTGATAGCGGCCCAGCAACGCCGCAGCCGCCTGGGTTCTCAGCAATCCGTCGTCGGGCAGCTCCTCGTCGCCCTCGGGGAGCCGCGACCAGAAATGGCCATTGGTGCCGCGGACGCCCTGGGAGGTGACCGCCAGGTGGGCCTTGAGCACCGCAAAGGGCAGGCGGTGGGTTTTGGAAAGCTGCTCGATTTCGTAGTCGGGGCGTTCATCGTTGCGCAGCGAGCCGACGGTGATGGGATCGCCACCTCCGGGGCCGTCGCGCAGGCCGGTGTCTTTTCCGGCCTTCAAGTGGGCGCAAAGCGGCGGAGCTTCGTCGCCGAAGAGGTGCTCGACGCCCGAGGCCAAAGGGATCTGCAAGACCGCGCAGGTGGCGGCGACGGCGGCGCACAAGAAAGCCAGGAGACCCTTCTGGCGGTTCACCGGCGGCGCCTCCTGCGTTTGCGGCGCTTCTTGCGTTTCTTCTTCTTCCGCTTTTTTGTTTTCTTTTTGGGCTCGATCTTCTCGGGAGCGGGAACGGGATCGGGAACGGGAACGACTTCTTCTTCAGGAGGCGGGGGTGGCGGTTCTTCCACCGCGGCTTCCTCCGGCTTTTCTTCTTCGGGAGGGGGAGTGGTTTCGGGGGGGACCGGGGGGGCATCGGTGAGTAGTAATGACGTGCTGGCTTCTTTTCGATCGGTGGCCTGGTCGACGCCGCTTTTTACTTCGGAGCGGAGGCCGTAGACGATGGCGAAGCCGATGGCGGCTAAAAGCGCCAGGAGGCCCAGAAGCGTCAGGATGCGGCCGGCGCGGGGGATTTTCGGGGGGCCGAGGTAGTCCTGGGGATCGGTGGTTTGTTGTTCGGCGTAGGAGTCGATTACGGATTGGACCCGGTCGACCATTGACGAACCGGTGGAGTCGGAGACGCTTGAAGGCATTGGGGCGGTTTCGGACGCGGACGCGGGAACTGGTACTGGTGTGGGCGGATGATCCGGTAGTTTGGGGATTGGGGTGCCGTCGGGGCGGCGGGGGCTCTTTTCGCGCTTGGTGGGGACGTCGAAGTCTTCTTCGAAGAGTTCGGGGGGGACCGGGGGTTGGCTGCCGGAAGAGAGGGCCGAGAAGGGTTGCTCGCTCTCTTCCAGTTTTTCAGAACCACGCTCTCCGGTTTCGTGGAGCAGCTGGCGGAAGGGATCGGACAGAGACGGTTTGACTTCCTTTTTCAGGGCCCGCCGGCCCGGCGAGGTGCCCGCGGTGGCCTTGAAGCTGTCGGTGCTCATTCGCTCCGGTGGCTCCTTTTCGACCGTTTTCACCCGGGCCTGGCCGGCGTCTCCCAGGCGCTTGAGCAGCTTGCGCGCCTGCTGGTTTTCGGGATCCAGATCAATGGCCTTCAGGCAGGCTTCCGAACAGGCCTTGTGCTGGCTGCGCGAAAGGAAGATCTCCGCGGCAATCAGATAGGCATCTACGTTGTCCTTGTCCAGGCCCAGGGCGACCTTGACCTCTTCGTAGGCTTCCTGGTAGCGGAAGAGATAGAACAGCACCCGGGCGTAGGCCAGGTGGCCGTCGGAGAATTCCGGGTTGGCCTCCAGGCCCAGCCGGCAGATGTCCTCGGCCTCGGTCAGCCGTCCCCGGCGGATCAGCGCTTCGGCCAGCGCGGCGAAAACCCGGGACTTGGAGTCCTGCTTCAGGATCTGGAAATAATCCCTGATCTGCGAGTCCGACGGGGGCGGGCGGTCCTTGAAAGAAGGTTTCATTGGATCAGGTCATGTCCGGCTTGACCAAAAAATTGTAGCAGAGCAAGATGATCCTGTCAAAACGGGCGTTTGGAGGCGGTCTAGGGATGAAGTGGCTTCAAAGAACCGGGGGAGTGTTGCTGCGGCCCCGGGCGGTCTTCGAGCGGATCCTCCACCAGCGCGAGGGCGGAATCGGCGACGTCTTGCTGCTGATGGCCCTGGTGATGCTGGGCACCGCCCCGGTGGAAGTGGCCATGGTGCTCAGCTCTCCCGGCGGGATCCTGGTAAAACTGCTGTCGATCTACGTGCGCTTCTGCCTGCTGCCGCTGGTCGTCTCTGTGGCCCTGGCCCTGGTCCTGGTGGGGATGGAGCGCTTCCGTGGAAGAAAGCTGCCCGTCGAGAGCGTGATAGCCGCCGGCGTCTATTTATGGATTCCGGTGGGCATGCTGGGTCTTCTGGGAGCCATGCTGCGAGCGCTGGGGCTGGACCTGTGGTTTCTGCCGCACATGCCTTTGGGATTCTTTTTAAAGACCGAACCTCCGGTTCTGATGATCATTCTGCGGGCGGTGTGCGCCTACGGCTGGAGCGCTTATCTGGCCTGGGTGCTGGTCGGGACCCTGCGCGCTGAAAAGCCGGAGGAGCCGCGGCCCCTGGGGCCCGGGCGCTGGGTTCTTCTGGGCTGGTTGCTTCTGGCCTACGTCTCCGGCGGCCTGTTCGTGGCGACGCATTACGATTCCATCCGGCCGGTGCAGCCGGGCGATGCGGCCAAGGCCTTCGAGCTGAAGCGCGCGGACCAAGAAGGCTCTGTCTCGCTGGCGTCGCTTTCGGGCCGGGTGGTGGTTCTGGATTTCTGGGGCACCTGGTGTGCCAAGTGCGTCGAGCACATGGACGAGTTGCTGCGTTTCGCGCGCGCGCACCCCGAAGTCGCGGTGCTGGCCATTCACCAGGGGGGCAGCCGGGAGGAGGTGGCCGGGTTCATAAAAGAACGCCGGTGGGCCGGGGTGGTTTTCCTGCTCGATGATCTGGGCATGGCGTCCGTGGCCTACCGGGCGGAGTCGGTCCCGGCCTATTTCGTAATCGGTCCCGACGGACGCATCCGGGCGGTGCGCTACGGGGTGCCTTCGTCGGGCTGGCTGGAAAAACAAACGGGGTCTTTGTGAAAATCTCCATCTGCGCGGAAATGATCTATCCCGATCTTCCTTTCACCGAGAGGATCGACAAGCTGAATCAGCACGGCTTTTCGACCTTCGAGTTCTGGGCGTGGAAGGACAAGGACCTGGAGGCGCTGGAGAGCCGGGTGGAGCGGGGGATGCGGGTGGCCACCTTCTCAGGCCAGCGGCGGGGCTCGCTGGTCGAGCCCGCCGACCATCCCGGCTACGTTGAAGAAGTCAAAGAATCCATCGAAGTGGCCCGGCGGCTGGGCTGCTCACGCCTGATGGTGCTGTCCGACGAGCTGTCGGAAGACGGCTCGGTGACCACCCGGTACCGGCCCATGGACGCCGCGGAAAGAGCCGGAAACATCGCCCTGGGTCTCAAGCAGCTGGCCCCCATCGCCGAGGAGCAAGAAGTCACCCTGTTGCTCGAGCCGCTCAACACCATAGTGGATCACCCCGGTTACTCGCTGAGCTCCTCCAGGTCGGCCTTCGACATCATCAAGCGAGTCGGAAGCGAGAGGATCAAGGTCCTCTACGACATCTACCACCTGCAGATCATGGAAGGGAACGTCATCCGGACCATTCTGGACAACATCGATCACATCGGCTACATCCACGCAGCCGACGTCCCCGGCCGCTTCGAGCCAAAAACCGGGGAGCTGAACTACGCAAACATCTTCAAAGCGATCGATGCTGCCGGGTATCAGGGGTATGTGGGCTTCGAGTTCCAGCCCAGGGAAGACACCGACAGAGCGCTGGCAGTCATCAAGGACCTGACAGCCTGACGACGAACAACGCGTCAAATTCGATTTCCTCCAGCGGCTCGATTGTGACCTTTTCCCCCGGCTTGGCGTGGATCACCCGGACCTTTTTGTCCTTGCGGCCGTGGATCATGCCGGTGTGCCAGACGCCGTACTGGTCTTCGCCCCGGGTCCAAAGCGGCCGGTCGGCTTCCAGGTTGTAGTTCTTCCACAGGAAGAAGAGCACGTCGCCTTTCTTGAGCTTCTTGTGATCCAGGTCGGAGCGCAGCACTCCGTCCAGGCCGGGCACCGGGCGGCCCAACTGGTTTTTTTTCACGCAGACGCTGGGCATGACCGAATAGCGGGTCCAGGGGGTTTTCTGCACTTTTTCGTAGGCGAAGAAGATCAGCGACTGGCAGTCGATGCCCTGCGGGCAGCGCACCCGCTGCCGGCCCCGCCGGCATCCCGGTCGGCCGTCGCGCCCGCCGAAGACGTAGGGCTCGTTCAGGTAACTCTCGGCGGCGGCGATGATTTTGTCCTGTACCGTCGGGTCCTTGGAGAAGGAAACCGGAGCAACCAGCAGGAGAGCCAGAATCGGCGACAGCCACCTCATTAACTATTAATGACGGAAAGGAATCCCGAAACGGTTTGGAGCTCCTCCCAGGTTGTCGACCGGCCCAGGGAGAAGCGCAGGGTGCCCATGCCCACCTGCTTGGATATCCCCATGGCGGCGATCACCGGGGAGAGCTCCACCGAATCTTTGTGGCAGGCCGCGCCCAGAGACGCCGCCACGCCCTTTTCCTCAAGCTTGGCGAGGATCTGAGAGCCGTTCTTGCCGACGAAGGAGACGTTCAACGTGTTGGGCAGACGCCGGGTGGGATGACCGTTTGAGACCACTTTGTCGCCGAAGGTCTTGTGCAATTCATTCCAGAAACGGTCGCGAAGCTCCGGGGTCATGGCGTGAGGTCCGGCCAGCTCGCAGGCCGCGCCCAGGCCGACTTCTAAAAGCACGTTCTCGGTGCCTGCCCGGCGGCCGGACTCGTGGCCGGCGCCGTGTACGAACGGTTCGGGCCGGATGCCTTCGCGGAGATACAGCGCGCCGATTCCCTTGGGGGCGTATAGCTTGTGGCCGGCCACCGACAACATGTCCACGCCCAGGTCGTCCACCTTGGTGGGGATCTTGCCGCAGGACTGGGCCGCGTCGGTGTGGAACCACACGTCGTGCTCGAGGGTGATCTTCGACACCTCCTCGATGGGATGGATGGTGCCGGTTTCGTTGTTGGCGTGCATCAGCGAGACCAGGATGGTCTTCGGGGTGATGGCCTTCCTCACGTCGTCGGGGTTTACCAGGCCTTGGGAGTCCACCGGCAGGACGGTGATCTCGGCGCCCAGGGTCTGGAGGAACTTGCAGGGATTGAGCACCGCGGGGTGTTCGGTGGCCGCGGTGATTATATGGTTGCCCTTCTCGCGCAGGGCGAAGAAGGTCCCCTTGATGGCGAAGTTGTTCGACTCGGTGCCGCCGGAGGTAAAGACGATCTCGGAAGATTTGCAGCCCAGGAGAGCGGCCACCTGGGTACGGGCCCGTTCGACCGCTTCCTTGGCGGGCTTGCCGGCCCAGTGGCTGGCCGAGGGGTTGCCCGGGTGGTTTTCGAGGAAGGGACGCATGGCGCCGGCCACTTCGGGGGCGATGGGGGTGGATGCGTTGTAGTCCAGGTATATCCGGTTCATCGGTGGTACCTCGCAGAAAAAATAGTCTCAGCTTCCGAAGATCACTTCGCGGAGCTCGGACACCGTGCCGCAGATGAAGTCGGCGCCGCTTTCCTTTATGCCCGCACCGCCCTCCAGGCCCCACATCACGCCGCAGGTCTTCATCCCGGCCGCCCGCCCGGCCTGGATGTCTTTTACGAAGTCGCCGACCATGATCCCCGCGGCCGGCCCGATCCCCAGGCGCTCGCAGGCCAGCAGAAGGGGATCGGGCGCCGGTTTCAGCTCGGCCTCGTCCCCGCCGACCTGGGCGTCGACGAATTCGGACATGCCCAGGCCGTCGATGATGTCCTTGGAGAAAGGCGCGGGTTTGTTGGTGACCACCGCCACCGGGTGATCTTTCAAGGCGCGCAGCAGATCCATGATGCCCGGGTAGGGCACGGTGTACACCAGGCAGCTCTTCCGGTAATCCGCCCGGAAATCCTTCACCGCCGCATCGACGTCCAGCTCCGGGTAGGGGGCCAGGGTCTTCTCCATCAAGCGGCGGATCCCGTCGCCGACGTACGAGACGATCTCGGCTTCGGGCAGCGTCTCAAGCCCCAACCGCACCAATGTCCGGTTGGTCGCTTCGGCAATGTCCTTGCCGGAATCGACCAGGGTTCCGTCCAGATCGAAAAGTATAGGTGTAAACCGTGGTTGCATGAATGCCCACTGTACCACAATACCCCCATATCCCGTAGCCCTAGCCGTCTACGTCTACGTCCACGGCTACTTCTACGAAAGCTTGAGAATACACTAAAATACTGATACCTCAATCCCGATGATGGTCCTCTTCTGGATAACCGCAGCAATCGGAGCCCTGTGGATCGTTCTCTTCACTACCAACCTCACCAAGTTTCTTCGCGCCCCCGAGGTCAAGCCCGGGGGCGGGAAGCCGGACGGGCTGCCGAAAGTCAGCATCATCATCCCCGCCCGGGATGAGGAGCAGAACATCGAGCGCTGCTTGCGTTCGCTTCTGGACCAGGATCACGAGGACTTCGAGATCCTGGTGGTCGACGACAAATCTTCGGACCAGACGGCCGCGATTGTAAGGAAGCTGGCCGCGGAGGATTCGCGCATCCGGCTGTACTCGGCGGGTGAACTGCCCGGGGAATGCACCGGCAAGTGCAACGCGCTGATCGCCGGGGTGCAGCAGGGTAATCCTTCCGGGGAGTGGCTGCTTTTCGTCGACGCGGATACCCGTCATCACCCCCAAAGCCTGTCCTCGGCGCTGCGCTCTGCGCTGGAAAAGAAGGTCGATATGCTCACGCTGATCCCGCACCTGGAGGCGCGATCCTTCTGGGAGCGGTTGATGCAGCCCACCGTGGCGGCGCTGATTGCCTTGTTCAAGCAGCCCGAGCGCATCAACGATCCCGGCAATCCCGAGGTGTTCGCCAACGGGCAGTATATCCTGGTGCGCCGGGAGGCTTACCTGGGTTGCGGCGGTCACCAGGCGGTGGCCGGCAAGATCCTGGAGGACGTCGAGCTGGCCCGGATGATGGTGGGCTCCGGTTGCCGGGTGCACATCGCCCTGGCCCGCGAGATGTTCTCCACCCGGATGTACACCAGCCTGCGCTCGCTGATGACCGGGTGGACCAAGAATTTCTACATGATCCTCGAATCGCGCTTCTCCCGGGTGCTGCTGGTCGCCGGGCTGGCCTTGTTTTTATCCCTGTGGCCCGCGGCGCTGGGGATCGCCTCAATCCTGGGTCTGGCCGCCAAGACGTACTTCTGGCCGGAAGCCTACTTGTGGATCGCCGTGGGGATCTACGCCATGGTCGTGATCTTCCAGGCCACCCTGCGCGGGCTCAACCGCTGGTACCCGCTCTACTCGCTCCTGGCGCCATTGGCCAATTTCATGGCGGTGTTCATCCTGCTGCGCTCCGCCTGGTTGAACTCCAAGGGCCGCGGGGTGCGCTGGAAGGGCCGGATCGTCTTCGACGACCGGGGGGACGCGAAATGAGCCCCGAAAAACACTCCCCGCAACAACCCCTGGCCCAGATCGTCCGCCGGCGAATAAAGACCCTGCTGGACCGCCTGGGCTCCCACCGCGCCCCGGATCTCTACCGCCGGGTGATCCGCGAGGTGGAGCGCGCGCTGATCGAGGAGGCCCTGCAGCGTTCCCGGGGCTCCCAGACCCGCGCGGCGGAGATCCTAGGCATCCACCGGAACACCCTGCGGGCCCGCATCAAGGCGCTGGGGATAAAAATTAGTACTACGAGGTAGTGGTCGGCTTGGCTCCCGCCGGCTCGAAGAGCAGGACGTTGGCTTCGGTTTCGGCCACCGAGCGGTGTTCGAATCCGCGCGGAACCACGATCAGCTCGCCGGGGCCCAGCTCCACCGAGTGGTCGCGGTATTCGATTCTGAAGCGGCCGTTAATGCACAGGAAGAACTCGTCGTTTTCCTCGTGGCGGTGCCACTCGTAGGCGCCGCGGAGTTTCACCAGCTTGACCTGCATGCCGTTGACCACGCCGATCAGCCGCGGTCGCCAGTGCTCCTGCAGCTTGGAAAACTCCTCGGATAGGTTCACCTTGTCCATGACCCCTCCGCCTACGATTGAACCGCATCCTTGCGCGGGGTTCAAGAGGACATTTTTCCGGCCCCCCGGATTTTTCTAAAGAGACTCCAGGCAGGCGCCGCTTCCCGGAAGGATCGAGAGGGTGCCGTCCTGGACGTTGACCAGGGCCAGGTCGGCCATGCCGTCCGAGTTGAAGTCGCCGGCGATCACGTGGCGGGGCTCGCTGCCGGTGGGATAGGTGACCTGGGCCGAAAATGTGCCGTCACCGTTGCCTGATAGCACGCCCAGGGTGTGCTCCAGGCTGTTGCCCACCGCCAGGTCCGGGACGAAATCCGCGTTGAAGTCCGCAAACGCTATTCCGTGGGGGCCCGACCCGGCCGGAAAGTTAGTCGCCGGGGAGAAGGTGCCGTCGCCGTTGCCTGAGAGCACGCTTACGTCGTTGCCGGCGAAGTTCACCACCGCCAGATCGATGTAGCCGTCGGCGTCCAGGCAGGCGGCCGCCAGGGCCTTGGGCTGGTTGCCGGCCGGGTAGTCGGTCTTGGCCGCGAAGGTGCCGTCGCCGGCGCCCAGCAGCACGCTGACGTTGCCGGAGTCCATATTGGACACCGCCAGGTCCAAAATGCCGTCGGCATCGAAGTCGGCGACGGCCGCGTCGTAGGGGCTGGAGCCCACCGGGTATTCCACCGCGGCGGCGAAGGTGCCGTCGCCGTTGCCCAGCAGAACCGAGACCACGCCCACGGTGCGGTTGACCACCACCAGGTCGACTGCGGTGTCGCGGTCGAGGTCTCGGGCCCGGACCACGTGCGGCCGGGTGCCCGCCGGATACTCCACCCCGGCGGCGAAGGTGCCGTCGCCGTTGCCGATAAGGATGCTGACGGTGTCGTCTTCGAAGTTGGCCGTGGCCAGGTCGAGATCGAAATCGGCATTGAAATCGGCCGCGGCCACCGAGTAGGGGACCGCGCCGGTGGCGTATTCCACCTGGGCGGTGAAGGTCCCGTCTCCGCGCCCGTCGGCGCCGTTGCCCAGAAGAACGGTAAGGGAGTTGCCGTCGGAATTAGCCACCGCCAGGTCGGGTATGCGGTCGTGGTCGAAGTCGCCCGCCGCCAGATCCTTGGGCTCCAAACCGACGGTGAAGTCCACACGGGGCCCGAAGGTCCCGTCGGCCCGCGAGCCGCTGCCTTGTCCCAGCAGGACGCTGATGGTGCCGTCGGTGTGGTTGCCAACGGCGATGTCGGCGATGTTGTCCCGGTTGAAATCGCCCACCGCGATGCCCCGCGGCTGGGCGCCGGTGGCGTATTCGGCACAGGTGCTGTTGGCCGAAGCCAAAAACACGCACAGGGTGCCGGCGTCGAAGTTGGTCACGATGAAGTCGGGAACCTTGTCGGTGTTGAGTTGGCCCAGGGCGACAAAGTTGGCCGCCGCGCCCGAAGGAAAAACATACGGAGTGCCGAAGGTGCCGTCGCCCCGGCCGATGAGTATGACCAGTTCGTTCGATCCGGAGGCGGCCAGGGCCAGGTCGACATCGCCGTCCAGGTTCAGGTCGGCGGCCTCCACCCGGCGGGGCGCGGTGCCGGCGGCGAAGATCGTCGGCGCGCCGAAGGTGCCGTCGCCCAGGCCCAAAAGCACAACCGCGCCGTCGTTGCGGGCGGCCACCGCCAGATCGACGGCGCCGTCCTGGTCGAAGTCGCCGGTGGCCGCCCCCACCGGAGCGGTGCCCGCCGGGTAGTCCGCCCCGGCGCCGAAGGTCCCGTCGCCGGCTCCCAGCAGGACGGTCACCGTGTCGCCGGAGGCGTTGGCGCTGGCCAGGTCCAGGATCCCGTCCGAGTTGAAGTCATCGGCAAGCACCGAGCGCGGCTCGGCGCCTGCTCCGACCGGAGATTCGCCGGCCGCGGTGAAGGTACCGTCACCCTGCCCCAGGAGGACGCTGATGGTGTCGTCGGCGTTGTTGGCCACCGCCAGGTCGGTGATCCCGTCGCGGTCGAGGTCCGCGGCGATGACGTCGAAGGGCGCCCCGCCCACCGGAAAGGCCGCGGGCGCGGCGAAGGTGCCGTCTCCCAGGCCCAAAAGAACGTTGAGGTCCGATCCGGTGCCGGTGTCGTAGTTGGCCACGGCCAGGTCGAGGAAGCCGTCCTGGTTGAAGTCCGCCGTGGCGACGGCGAACGGCCCGGCGCCGCAGGGAAAGTCGGTCTTCGGGGCCAGGGTGCCGTCGCCCAGGCAGCAGCCGTCGGGGACGCCGTCGCAGTTCTGATCGATGCCGTCGTCGCAGATATCATAGACACCGGGCAGCGGCTGCAGTTCATGCAGGCATTCGTCGTCCTCTTCGGAGCAGGAGTCGACGGTGCAGTCGTCCTGATCGTCGCAGGCGCGAGGCGTACCGCCGCCACAGACGCCGTCGGTGCAGGTTTGATCGATCATGCAGAAGTTATCGGCACAGTCGGTGCCGTCCTCGGCGGTGGAGTGCGAGCAGCCGGTCTGTACGCAGGCGTCGGTGGTGCAGTCCAGGCCGTCGTCGCAATCCGAATCCACCCGGCACTCGTCGGTCAGGCCGTCGCAGTCGTCGTCCCACGAATTGCCGGTGATCTCCGATCCGGGCAGCGGGCCGCAGACCCATTCCAGGTAGATGGTCACGTCGCCCGAGCCGGAGTCTCCGATCTCCCGGCACCCGCGAACGATGGCCACTTGCTCCTGGGAGAATCCCTCGGCCAGGATCACCACCGACCCGGAGGGAACCCGGGCCGCGCGCGAGCCGGCTGCGGGCGGGTTGCTCAGTTCCACCCGGTCGCTGAGATCCAGGCCGGCCGGGTCCACCAGGCCTTCGATCAGCGGCTGGCAGGTCTGGCCGGAGGGCAGCACCCAGACGATCAGGTTGCTCACGGTGCTCTTGGCCACGTTGTCGCGGAAGATAAGGCGCAGGGTGCGCCGGGAGTCCGGGCAACCCGCCGAGAACGTCGCCGCCAGCAATCCTGCCAGCAATAAGTATCTGCGGAGCATACGTCGGAAGGATAACCGGATCCGGGCGGATTAGGCAAAAACTGCCCCCGGAGGTCGAGGGGAAGGTCTTGCCCGTCAGCGTTGTTGTTTGTATAGAATGACGCAGGAGGAACTGTAATGAGGCCCGCCCAACCCGTCAGTTACTGTCTGGTTATCCTTGCTCTTTTAGCCGCAAAGCCGGCCCCGGCCGACGAGACTCTCTGGCAGGAGCGCTCCGAGCAGTCGCAGGTGGTGCTCCCGCGGGGCTACAGCCCGCTGCCCTCTTTGTCCGGCCTGATCAAGGAGCTGAAGCCCGCGGTGGTCAACGTCCACACCACCCAGACCATCTCCCCGCGCTTCCGCCGCAACCCCTTCCACCACGATCCGCTCCTGGAGGAGTTCTTCGGATTCCCCCGCCAGGAGCGCAAGTATCCCTCGCTGGGCTCGGGCTTCATCATCAGCCCG
>Ga0272442_10001768_pt1 | contig 32163 bp, 27 predicted proteins | sample SSMForm2O_FD_200262 | JGI IMG/M metagenome (GOLD analysis project Ga0272442, IMG submission 200262) | Marine sediment archaeal communities from Little Sippewissett salt marsh, Falmouth, MA, United States - SSM-Form-2O | ecosystem: Environmental > Aquatic > Marine > Wetlands > Sediment ... | reverse complement strand
GCACCGGTCCGTGGGGATCTTGACTTCCATTGTGACTTGGACTATCATCTCCATAAGGTTTACCTCCGTGTCTATTTCTTATCTTCCTGTTCCTGAGACCAGAGGTAACCCTTTCTTTTTGACTTCGCAACCAAAACTCAAGAATTAGGGACGCTGTCAAAATTTTGTGCATTTTTGAGCACTTTCAGACGCGGATTTACCCCGTGAGATACCGCCTGTGCCTATCTCACGGAGTGAACACGGTTTTAGGTTTGCCTCGAAGGCACTAAGCCACACAGCAATCGGCGAATGTCATTAGTCAATGAAAAGAGCTGACAACTTTTTCTTGCTGCCAGCCCTTTAATGATACTTGTCTGACGACAGTCAAGATTGGGCGGTTTATTTCTGTAATGGTGCCGTGTTTTATTATGGATTTACAGCCCGGTTATAGAGGCGGATGTCGTCGATCAGGCCGGAGAAGTAGGTTCCGGGTTGCATCATTTGGCCGGCGCCAATGTACAATCCATTACTAGAACCTTCCAGACCGTTCTGTGTGTCTTCAGTCACCGCGACGCCGTCAACGTAAAGCGTTCTGTATAAACCGTCCCATACAAGACCGATTCGATGCCAATCATCATCCGTGATAACAGTTTCTGAACCGAGTGAGCAACCATCCTCACCGGCACTCTTAAGCTCGGTCATTAAGGTTCCATCTGATGGATCGGTGCAGAGCCAATTCGCCACAGCCATTTGCGACAATACGCCCTGGCCTGGAACACCCCCTTTGATCCAGGTGACCGCACTGAACGGTCCTTCTGCGAGATTCGGCATAGGGCCACTGACGGCACAGTCATCGACACCGTCCAACTGAATCGCCCCGTTCACCATGCCGCCATCGGGCAGCCAGAGAGGGTCACCAATAATATAAGCCGCGTTGCCACCAATACCATCCTGAGCAATGATGCCCTCTGTCTCATCAAGCGCCCAGTGGGTTATCAGCGTCGGATCATCCGGTGTCTGCTCCCAGTAGCTCATCAGATGCTCCAAGTCCTGGATATCCACGATGCCATCCCCTAACGGAGGGGCCATATCAACGAGTGGATCGTCTTGGCCCCAGGAATCGATAAGTCTCAGGAGGTCTGTGATGTCTACAGTCCCGTCCCCATTGAAATCAGGGGGTGGCAATCCGGGATCGTATTCTTCCACAATCGACGTAAGGGGCCAGGGGAAACCTCCCGTCGTACCCCCAATCGCATAGATCTTTCCATTCACTGTGCCGGCGGCTAAATGCCCTCTTGCTGTCAGCATGTCAGCTTTCGCTGTCCAGGTGTCTGTCGCCGGGTCGTATTCTTCCACGATTGACATAGGCGGACCGTCGGGATCCGTTGTTGAGCCACCCATGGCATATATTCTGCCATTCAACACGCTCGTTGCTAAAAACGTTCTTGCCGTTGGCATGTCAGCCTTTTTCCTCCAGGTGTTTGCAACAGGGTCGTACTCTTCCACGATCGACGCAATTTCAGGATATTCAAGAACCCCGCCGATGGCATAGATTTTTCCATTGACGACACAGGTGGACAAATGCGCTCTTGCCGTCTGCATAGGTCTTTTCTCTGTCCAGGTGTCCGTCGCGGGATCGTACTCTTCCACCTTCGAAACAACATTAGGCCATGAACCTTGTCCGCCGATCGCATAGATCTTTCCATTCACGACACTCGTCGATAAGCCAAATCTTCGGGTCGGCATATCGGCCTTCCTCGTCCATCTGTCTGTCACCGGATCATATTCTTCTACCGTGTTATAGGAACCACTCGGATTCGTCATACCCCCAATAGCGTAAATCTTTCCATTGACCACGCTGATGCCCAGCCCGCCTCTTGCTACGGACATGGGTGATTTCGTCGTCCATGTGTTTGTGGCCGGGTCGTATGCTTCCACGGTCTTAAGGCCGCCTGTTTTATCCGGATTACCACCGATGACGTAGATTTTGCCATCTAATACAGCGGCAGACATTCCTCTTCTTGGCGTTGGCATATCAGTTCTGCTGGTCCAGCTATCAGATAACGCCAGACTCATAGTGGGCAGAAATAAGGTCAAAACTAATGTCAATGAAAGTTTCTTGTTCCAAAACATGATGCGTACCTCCTTATCTTGTTTTTATTTTTGGTTTGCAGTATCATGATAGGAGCCTCGCCTTGGGTGCGCAAACCGTTCGCCCAGGGCAGGTCTGGGCCGGTGAGTTGTATGCTTGGCGGCGTTATGCTCACCGGCTGCTTTTTTACGTTTCGTTATTTGTTATTTCTTATTTCAACGGCTTGTCTGTGATTGTCTTTCGGCGACACCTCCTTTCTAAAAGGATCATGGTAAAGAATTGATTTGTACCTTCCACAAGTCAAATCCATCCACTTTGTACCAAACGGGTAATCCAACGTCGTCAAAGTAGAGTTCCCGCCCGTCAGCCGATACTTCAGGTGAACCTTCACGAGATGAGGAATTGACTGTTGGCCCAAGATTGACGGGTGTACTCCATGGATCGTGTGATGACGTTCGCCACGTAACCCATATGTCGTGAAGACCATATCCACCAGGTCGGTCAGAAATAAAGAAAAGCGCCAGGCCGTCTGCTGAGATGCTCACAGCACCTTCGTCGGACGAACTGTTGACCTCCGGTCCCAAATTCACCGGCGCATCCCAGTTGTCGTCTACTGTTTTTCGCGTAGTCACCCATATGTCGAAACCACCGTGCCCGCCAGGACGGGTAGAGTCGAAGAAAAGAGACAGGCCGTCAGCAGAGATACTTGGTCCCCAGTCAAAGCTCGATGTGTTGACAATCGGTCCAAGATTCTTCGGGGAACTCCAGGGCTCCCCTTTTCTTTCGCGCATCGACACCCATATGTCCTGGCTACCCGATCCGCCGGAGCGATTGGAGGCGAAGTAGAGTGATAAGCCATCGGCGGGCATCGTCGTGCTGCCGTCCATGGAGTGACCATTGACACTCTCCCCAAGGTTCACCGGAGGGCCCCAGGTTTCGCTTGTTGTCGCCCGCGTAGAGACCCATGTGTCGAAAGCGAAAGCACCATGTCCCCCAGGCCGGTCGGAACAAAAGAATAGCGAAAGACCGTCGGGCGATATGCTCGGCGCGGCTTCGTGATACTGACTATTGATCGTTGGCCCAAGATTGATACGGGTGCTGTGCCAAAGATCATAGAGAAAATCCTGAATCCAAGAATTGCCGGAACTTCCTTCGACTGATGGATTGAGGATAGCAACATACGTATCCATATCCGAAAGGAATCTTTCATTATCTTGCTGATAATAGTAGTATTGTGCACGGTAAAGATAATTTTCCGCATCCTTAGGATTTGCTTCAATACGGTTGCTATAGTACGTGATCTGTTCGCCCGCGTTGGACAAAATGCTATCGTAAAGGAACTGTGCCTCATTACCAACATATTTGCTATTTACCATTGATCTAAGATTTTTGATAGCTGATGTGTGGTCACCCTTGATATAAGACAAGTAAGTTTCGTATAGCATGCGTTTGTGATGCTCGGATTCAGCCTGTGACAATTGCAATCGGTTGTAGTTCAACAGCAGAAGTACAATGCTCATCAAGGCAAAGAGAACTGATATTGTCAACGCAACAAGGGCTTGGAACCGGTGCCTGCGGAGATACTTTCCCAGACAGTACACCGTGCCGGGTGCTCTAGCAAAGATTGGCTCGTCGCTCAGGTGCCGTAGTACATCTTGAACCAAGGCAAAGACGGTATCGTAGCGCCGGTCGCGTGTTTTCTCCAGAGCTTTCATCACAATCCAGTCGAGGTCGCCGCGGATGGCTTTTGTGAGAAGATCGGGTGTGGAGCCGCGATATTTTGCTATATCTGTTAATGTTTCACCTAGGATACTTAGCTTCGTAGACGGCCTAAGAGGTTCTTGCTCCCGTATGACTCGTTGCATTTCGAGGTAACCTGCCTGGTGAAGCTCCTTTTCACTAAAAGGCGTCGTCCCGGTGAGCAATTCGTAGAGCAAGACACCTAACGAGTAAATATCGGTGCGTGTATCAATATCCAAATCGCTCAGCTCGGCCTGCTCCGGACTCATGTAGGCTGGTGTACCGATGATATGAGCGTATCGGGTGAACAGTGTTTTTTCGGTGAGCCGCTGGTTCGTCGCTTTGGCAATCCCGAAATCAATGACTTTGGGTACCGGCTTGCCATCATGCATGGTCACCATGATGTTGGAAGGCTTGATGTCTCTGTGGATAATGCCTTTCTGGTGAGCGTGCTGGACGGCCTGGCAAACCTGAATAAATAGAGCCAACCGTTCGTCGGTGCTCAGCTTGTTATGGTCGCAGTATTCAGTGACTGAAACGCCTTGGACCAATTCCATCACGAAGTAAGGCCGGCCCGTCTCGGTTGCTCCTGCATCCAGCACTTTGGCAATGTTAGGATGATCCATCATGGCCAAAGCCTGACGCTCCACCTCGAAACGCGCGATCACCGACTTGGTATCCATGCCTAATTTGATAATCTTGAGGGCGACTTTGCGGCGAATTGGTTCTTGTTGCTCGGCCATATAGACGACCGCCATCCCCCCTTCCCCTATCTTCTCGAGCAGTTTGTATTTGTCGATGGTATGGCCCGGCTTCTCCTCAGGGAGTGTGTTCACCAGCGTTTGGTCTATGAAAAGCGGAGATTCCAGGAAGTTATTTCCACCTTCTCGAACTCTCAGGAGCGATTCTAATCGCGCTTGCAACTCTAAATCCTCGCCACAAGCCGCTTTCACATAGGCTAACCGTTTATCGGGTGGCTCGCTAAGAGCGGCGTAGTAAATCTCTTCTTCACTTTTCGATTTGTTGACCATGAGTTTCCCTTACAACGTTTCTATTATATAGAAGCGTAAGTCGGCTGGAAAATTCCCTCAGAAAAATGTTGAATTCCCGAAAATATTCTAGCTGGAACGCTCTCGACGGTTCCTGAGGATTTCGAGCCGTAACCACGAACAGGCATAATCCCAGTATCTCTCGGCCGAAGCATGAGAAATGCCAAGTGCCTTAGCCGCCTGCTCGCCCGTCAGACCTGCAAAGTATCGAAGCTTGACAAGATCCGCTTTGGTTCGATCTTTCTTAGACAGCTTCTCCAGCGCTTCGTCCAAGTCGATCAAATCGTCGGGGAGGGGAAGATTATTCTGAGGGATATTGATGTCGTCAAGTGGAATTCTTTCATAGCCACCTCCACGCTTGAGACTCTTCTTTTGTCTGGCATAATCAATCAAGACGCGTTTCATAGCTTCTGCCGCAGCCATGAAGAAATGCCCTTTGCTTCCCCAATTCTGCTTTTCCAATCCAACCAATCGAATGTAAGCCTCATGCACTAATGCGGTCGCCTGCAATGTCTGTCCCGGTTTCTCCTGAGACATCTTCCGGCCGGCGAGAAGACGTAGTTCCTCATAGACCAATGGAAGAAGTGCATCCGCAGCCTTCGCGTTTCCCTGCTCTATCGCGTTCAAAATGCGTGTGATATCGGTCATGATTCTTCCCGGATCTGAACGGTCCAACGAAGCTATACTATTGTACTGAGAACCAACCGATTGCTCAAATAATACTCTTTTTGTCTTCGTTGACAAATGTTCTCTGTGGCCAAAGAACCGTGTTGATCCGTGGAATCTGTGTCAGAATTCGTTTTTTGTTTATCTCTTTTAGGGTGATTTTTTTCGGATGGTGGTTTCGGTTCGATGTCGATCTTTGTTGACTTCGCGGTACAGGGTAGTGAGTTTTGATTTCATGGTTGCGAAGCGGTCCGGCTGCTTTTTAGAGAGTTTGTTGCGCTGCTCCGGGTTCGTTATCAAATAGGGGGGGCAAATTGGGGGATATGTTACTTAATTCGGTCGCTTAAATCGAGTTAATCAGCGTCTTTTGTTGTTGTCTAATGATGTTTTTTAATGGCTTAACCGGAAATTGGTTATTGACCAATTCTCTGTGTTTCTGTACTCTTCTTCGACTTAGCTCAGGAAAGCGTCTGTAGCCAAAAATACGAATAGAAGAAAAAGATAAAAATAGGATTTTCGCCACCCCCGGCGAGGTGAACAGGAGAGAATTTATGATCGAACAGAATCTTGAGAAAGTTGAGTGTATATGAGATATGCAGGACTTACCGACGAGCCGGCAAGACGAAAACGGGACCGTGGCAACCCTCGGGACTTCAGAGTGATGCAGCAATTCACGTCCGATACGTCGGCCCGGCAATGGATGAAACGAATGCTGGGCCAGGGCTGCGAGCAGGATACCGTCGGCCAGGGCTGGAAATACGGCTATACCTTTTCCATCCGACGCTGATGAGTCGCTGGTCGTTGGTATATCGTATTTGGCTGCCTGACGGGCCCTTGTGATTGGAGGTTTGTTACGCGATGTTGAAAACTATTGTTGGGTTCGTGTTGTTTGGGATGGTTGTTTTGTCGTGTTATCCCTGTATCCCGGCGTCCGGAGCCGAACTCTATTTTCCTCCCGCGGGCAAGAGCATGGACCGTCAGGCTCGAAGAGCGCCTCGACAGGTCGGGCTGGATGGTAGTTTGGCCGGGAGGATCAATCAATATATCGTCGAGCATCCGTACGTTCAAAGGAACGTCCGGCCGCGATGGGCCTTGTGGCGTCACGGCTACCTCGTGCACGTCGAGGGGGACTTTCATAAGACCACCGACGTGGCGTCGCTTCGTAAGACCTGGCACGCCATGATCGTCGGAGCGGCGATCCAGCAGGGGAAAATACCCTCCCATCATGAAAAGATCGGCCGATGGCTGCCGGAGCTGACGGGCCGGGACGCCGAGGCGACGTGGCGGCATGTGATGACGCAGTCCGCCGGTTTCGATTATCCTTACGGGAATTATCCGGATTATGAGCCGGGCCGGATGTGGACGTATTCCGATTGGAATCTCGTGCATCTGTGTAACGCCTTGGCCAGAGTCTATGCGAAGAAAGATTTTTACGATAACTATTCAGACGTCGCGGCGGAGGCCTATTTCGATGCCATCGGTATGGAAGGTTGGTCCACGAAGATCGTAAAGGACAGGGGTTTCGGGAACCGTGACGACGGCGTTCGTTTTGTTATCAGTCTCGAACACATGGGTCGTCTCGGTCTGTTGATGCTTGCCCGCGGGAACTGGGATGGGCGGCAGCTCGTTCCGAGGTGGTTTGTGGAAGAATTGGAGACAAAGCAGACCTACGGTATGCGGGTCAATTACAACGGTCCCAACGACGGTAAAATCAGTTTGTCGCCGGAGACGTTCCCGGAGAGTCCTTATGGCTATTTGACGTGGGTGAATACGGACCGGGGTCTTTTTGCGGGCGCCGATAGCGCCTGGGCGTGCGGAAGGGGGGCCGGGGGGAGCGTCGTTTTATGGAATCATAAAAACGGGATTGTTTTTGTGGGATTTGGAATACAGGTTTCCTCGGGAAGTCAAAGTATTGCCAAGGTGATAGAGACCTCGATTACCGGGCCGAATCTGACGGTTGGTGATTAATGATGCGGCCGGGATAGGTCGATAGGAGGTATGTCGAATGATTCGTCATACTCCGTTAGTAAATAAGCATTTTTTAGGTTGGTTGAATGGCTTTATCGCTTCAAAGAAAGATAACGGTTCTCATACTGGCTTTTTATTGGCCGGCGTTTTTTATTTCCGCCCATATCCCCATTCCGCGCGTGGTTCGTGAGGCAAATGTTTCCGACAAATGCCTTCATTTTTTGGCGTATCTGATTTTAGCGTTCCTGCTTTGGGTTGCCGTTTTTGGGAATCAGAAAGTGAACTGGCGCCAAGCGGCCGCCTGGTGGATGCTGCTGGCGATTGTTGGGTACGGTTTGGCGGATGAGCTGCTTCAGAATCTTGTCGCGGGTCGCAGTTGTGACATGCGGGATTTATTCATGGACGTGGCGGGGGCGCTGACGGGTCTGATATTATGCTCCGTTTTTTCGTTTTGGCCGGCGGCGCTGATCATAACCGCCATGTTCATCTTCGGTATCACGAACGTCGCCCGGGTCAACGTGGCTAACTTTTTTCCGGTCGCCAGCGCGCTGTTCTATCTTTTGGCCTATGCGGTTTTTACCCTGCTCTGGCTTCAAACGCTCAAGCCCTATGCATCACGGCTCGGCTCACGGCGATTATCCGCTCGGTGGCTCGTGCTGGCCTTGGCGGCGCCGGTGACTTTGTTGTTGACGGTGAAGCTGGCGTCCGTCGTTCTCGGCCGGACGTTTATCGTGCGGGATATGCTCATTTCTCTTGTTGGGATTGGGGGCGTTGTTGCATCGGTTTGCCTTACTTCTGTGTTTCATAGAATCAGATACCGGAGAAGATCGAATGAAAACGAATGATTCAAAAAAGCCTATTGCCCGGCTGGTTATCCTTTTCATAGGATTAACACCGATTCCGGCGGCTGCGATGGAAGAGGCGAAGCTCTGGGAACCGGTAACGTGGGCGTTCCGGAATCCGGGCTGCTCGGGCAATCCGTATGACCTCGCCGCCCGGGCGACGTTCACTCATGAGTCGGGCGAAGAGACTATCCGGACGGACTTGTTCTACGACGGTCGTGCTATCTGGAAACTCCGCTTCACAGGGACACGCACGGGACAGTGGAATTATGTCACCAAGAGCGCGGATCCTGAGCTGGACGGTTTGAGTGGAACGCTCAACGTGCGCCCGAATCCCGGCGTGGCGGGTTTCATGACGCACTACGGCGGCAAGTGGGGCAGGCTCGGAATCGACCGGGCCTTCGTGCCGCAATATGTGATGTATTGCGATCCGCTGACATTGTATCGGGACCCGGATCGCATCGATGCCGATATTGACACCTTTTTCACCGGGCATGGTTTCAATGGTTTCCATCTCGCCGTTCTCTGCCGCTGGTTCGATATAGAGAAGCTTCGCTACAATGAAATTGTTTCTCCTTCTCCCAATCCCGATCCGCGCACGTTCGAGGTGCTCGAACGGCTGATCCGAAAGGTTCATGCGGCGGGAGGCGTCGTGCACCTCTGGGCCTGGGGCGATCAGCAGCGCAGAATGACACCGAAAAAATGGGGCCTCAACGGCGAGGTCGATCGCCGGCTGCAGCGCTATATCTGCGCCCGGCTCGGTCCGCTCCCCGGCTGGTCGATGAGCTACGGGTGGGATTTACAGGAATGGGTCAAGGAGCGCGACCTGCGCGCCTGGCACGACTATATGCACCGCCACCTCGGCTGGTTTCATTTCCTCGGCGGACGCGCGCCGGACCTGACCCAGATATGCGACGGCCTGGATTATTCCTCTTACCAGCAGCATCGGCCCGATTACGACATCTACGTCAAGGCCCTGGACCAATATCCCGACAAACCGACATTCCTGGAGGATCGCTTCCGCGTCCGAAAGAATGTTTATCCGAAGAAGGATTATGATTTTGACAGGGTCCGCCGGGGTCTGTGGCACTCGACCATGGCCGGCGGCGCGGCCAACATCTGGGGCAACCTGTTGAATCCTCGCTCGGACGATATGTCGCATCCGTTTCCCAATAAAGACCAGATTCTCACCTGGTCGCGGTTTTGGAAAGACCGGTTCCGAAAGGAATGCGTGCGTGACCGGCGTCTCACCGACGGCGTCTGTCTTAAAAGGCCGGGCACATCCCTTGTTTTCTACAGGGAGAACGCCGATACGATTCGGATGGACTTGAGTGAATTGCGGGGACCCATTCGGGTCGTGGCTGTGGATACCTGTCGGCGCTACGAGGAAATCGAGGTTGTCGGTTTAAAAGCCGGGCCCGATCAAACCTTCAAAGCGCCGCATTTCTCAGATTGGGCGGTGGCAGTCCGGGTAAGGGATTCCACTGCGGGGGCGGAGGATTAACCGATTATTGCGGACCGTAAGTTCGGTAAGGTAAGTCGATCGGATATTCCGTGATCATTTCAGCGTAGTCGTCGAGCCAGTACGCTTGCGGATTACTCTCGAAGACCAGGAAACGCCCGCTGTCGGCATCATCGGCGGCCCGGTGGTACTTGAAATAGATGCGGTCATCCGTCTTGCCGATGATCTCGATCTTGCCGGTCGAGTGCGACATGACGAAGCGAACGCGCTTGGCCAGGCCGGACACGCGGGCTTTCGCCTGCTCGACGATCTCGTAGCCCTGCTCGATGGGGACCGTGTACGGCCGGTTCCCCAGGGCCGGGCGACACTGAAAAATATAGTAAGGGACAGCGCCGATGAAGGACAGTTGGGCCAGCATGTCCGCCATGACGTCCGGATCGTCGTTCACGCCCTTGATCAGGGGCATCTGGTTGGCAACGACGGCGCCGGTTTTCTGCAGCACACTGACGGCCTCGATCGCCGCCTCGGTAAGTTCCCGCCGATGGAGGAAATGAGTGATGATATATATTTTCTTTCGGTCGGTGCTGTGCTTTTCGATGGTTTCGAGCAGGGCGGGCTGTTCGATGATTCGATACGGATTGAAGGCCGGCATCTTGGTCCCGATCCGGATGATCCCGACGTGCTCGATGTCCCTTAACTGGCGAATGATGTTTTCGAGTTTAGACGCGTTGAGCGCCAACGGATCCCCGCCGGTCAAAAGCACATTCGTGATTTCCTGATGCTCTCGTATGTATTCTATCGCCGAGGGCAGTTCACGCAGGTATTCACTCTGCCGGTTGATGAAGACGCGCTTGCGGAAGCAATACCGGCAGATCCCTTCGCAGACGTTGCTGACCAGCAGCAGGGCGGTCGAATTATATTTGTGCTCGAGGCCGGGCATCACCGAGTAGGTCTTTTCATCCGACGGGTCGAGCCGGCCCCATTCATCAAGTTCCTGCAGGCCGGGGATGATAATCCGACGTATGGGATCGTGAGGATCGTCCCAGTCGATCAGTGACAAATAATAATCGTTGCCGCGAAAGGCGAACTTATCGGTCACGTCTTTCAGTTCGTTTTTCTCGTCCTGACTTAATGGGTCCAACTGGTCTATTTTCGTCAAATATTTCATTTACATCTCATTTCGCGCCTCGCGTGTATTGGGCTTGCGAGTATCTTTTTTCATAAATTCCCCTTCGTTTCAGCACATGGCCGAGCGTCCGCAGCACGATCTTCGCGTCCACGAAAAAACCCGCCGTTTCCACGTATTTGACGTCGAGTTCGAGCTTCTCTTCGCGAGTTATTTCTCCCCGCCCTGATATTTGCGCCAGACCTGTCACGCCCGGTTTGACCGACAGCCGCTTTCTTTGCCCCTCGCTCCATTCGGCTATCTGAGACAGATACAACGGCCGGGGCCCGACCATGCTCATATCGCCTCGTACTATGTTAAGCAATTGCGGCAACTCGTCAAGAGAATATTCGCGTAAAATCCTCCCGAATTTTGTTAATCGCTTGTCATTGAAGGACTTAGGACTTGCCCCGAAGGGGTCTGCGTCCGCCTTCATGGTACGAAATTTGTAGAAAATAAACGGTTTGCCGTCCCGGCCCGCCCGCTCTTGTTTGAAGATGGCCGGGCCTTTGCTTTCGAGCTTGATGACGATCGCAAGCGCCGCCAGTAACGGCGCCAGAACGATCAACAGCAAGAGCGAAACAAAGATATCGACTCCGCGTTTCAATAGACTAAAGGGACGCATATTAACCAGTTTAGGGCAAGGGCATTCCGATGTCAAGTTCATGATTGTTAGTCAGGGCGGGGCCGAAAAAAGCCGATACACTCAATCCGTGCGTGTATTCTTGCTCAGGATTCTTGTGAATAAGGGACGAAAGGATGCTGGATTATTTTATCGGTCCTGAACGGCCCATCCGTTGGGTGCTGCAATTTTGGCCGGTGCTGGTCTGTTCGTTTGTCTTTGCCTTATTAGCGACGGCGTTGTGCAAGAAAATCGCGCTGAAGTTCGGCATCGTGGACAGGCCGGACGATCATGTCAAGACGCACAAAGGCACGGTCGCCTACCTGGGCGGCGTCGGCATCCTCATCGGCGTGATCGCCGGCATTTTGGCGGGGATCTATTGTTTCCTCGGGCGGGGACATCCCCCTTCGACGCTCCTCTGGCTCTTCGGCGTTTTGACCGGCGGGGCGGTGGTCTGTTTCGTAGGATTGGTCGATGACTTATTCGACTTGAAACCGTATCAGAAGATGCTCGGACAAATCGTGGCTGCGATGGTCTTGGTGGCGGTCGGCATCCGGCCGAGCTTCAGTTTCCTCCAGGCCTATCTCGGTTGGAACGTTTCGCAAAACGTCGAGGTGATCCTGGGCATCCCCGTCGTGATTCTTTTCGTTCTCGGCGCGACGAACTCGCTAAACCTGCTCGACGGCCTGGACGGCCTGTGCGCCGGTGTCACCGTCATCATGACGATGGCGTTGCTCTTATTGGCGATTCATCTGGGCACCTGGGCGTCGAGTAACGTCGGCGGCGATTCCGTTCGCGTGATCGTCTGCCTGGGTCTTCTCGGCGCCGTGTGCGGCTTCCTCCCTTTCAATCGCCATCCCGCTAAAATCTTCATGGGCGACGCCGGCAGTATGTTACTCGGCTTCTTCGTCGCGGCCCTGATGATTTTATTCGCCGAAAAAGCGGTACGCTGGTGGATGGCGTCCGTCGTCGTTTTCGGTCTGCCCATCTTGGATACAGTCGTCGCATTAATTCGCAGACTGATGAATCACAGACCGTTGTTCATCTCCGACCGCGGCCACATCTACGACCAGATGATCGACCGCGGAATCCCCCTGAAAAAAACCGTCGTCCTCTGCTACGCCCTCGCGGCCCTGTACGCCCTCATCGGCCTCGCCCTGAGCCTCCGCACCCAAATCAGAGCCAGATACGCCTTGATGATCTATGTGCTCGTGTTTGCCCTATCGGCCATCATCGTCTGGAGGAAAGGCTACCTCAAGATGGAGGGCCTACGTGGGGCCGCCCACAAAAAATAACGCTAAGCGCATGGGCCGAAAAAAGCGACAGCTTTTTTCGATCCGAATGCAGTGACACGTTGGTTTTGACACGTAATGTTTTTTTTCAATGTTAATGAATTCGGCCTTTTCCAACTGCGTTTCAACCATCTTCTGGTTGAGAATTATTTGGGGTTGGTGGAATCATAGAAAAGACCTGTTGTGACGGGAAATTCAAGTGAAGAACTTTGTTTAGGCGTGGGATCAGTTTATCACATATCTTAATTACATCATCAACACCCTGTATCCATTGTTCGGTAAGAGACTTGAGTTGTACTACAAGGCCTGGGCCTACTGATTCACGTATAGTTTCGAGTGTCAGTTCTTCACCTGGTTCTATTGATTTATTCTCTAGTTTCCGCTGTAAGTCGATATGGACTTGATTCCTACGTTCCATCCATTCCAAGGTTGTGACAATCTCCATTTCCAAATTCATGAGCTCATTAATAAGGAATGGTTCACTAGAATGAAAGAAGGGCTGTACCTCCGAAGCCGTATGAGGAACAAATACACCTAAAGATGACGTAGGTTGAATATAGAACTCGCGAAATGAATCCGATTTGTAGGGATCAATAACCTGACGCCATACTATTGCAAAGTTATTTCTCATCCGAGTCAGGCTAAAAATTACTCGGTTGGCAGCAGTAACTTCATTTTCAGCCTCCCGTTTGCGATTACTTTTCTCTGTAAGTGAAAAGGCATACTTCGCGCCAAGGAATGTAGCCAGCATGATTGTGAGCGCACTCAACACAGCTTCCCACCAATCAGGAGCGCGTAGCAAAAGGCCAAATGTCGTCCCGGCAACAAAGAAAAACGCGCCGATTCCAACCAATTTGTATCTTTCGGTCTTCATTTGCTCTTTAACATAATATTCTATAGTTTCTGCCCTATCTCATATCAGGATACAGGTATCCCCGAACCTCAACTTCAGTAATCTTTATGTTATTTCTCTATTGTTGTATTGCAAGAAGAAAAATGAATCAGCAACTTTCTTTTCGTTCGCAACCAGATTTCTCGACTCCGCTTCGCTGCGCTCGAAATGACAAATCGTTTCCAAACGAATACCCAGATCACTCAGCAAAGGGTTTTTGAAAAAGACATTTCTTCCCCTTGCCCTTCGAATGCAATGGGCAAGGGGGAGAACTATGTTAATGTGCTATGTATGTCAGCAGTGAGTGAAGGGCTAATAAAAGCCATGCCACAAAGCGAAGCGACTGGCGTGGTCTTTGTCGCCTGGAGCCACTGCGGTTCGGTGAAGACCGTATGAGCGTCTGCGAAGCCTTGTGTAAAGAACGCGGGCGGGACGCCCGCGACACTGAACGCCCTCGCTACGAAGAGGTGAAGCCGGTGATGAATTGAATGGTTTTAATGGCGGTTTTTTCGCTGACTCGCGGGTGGAGTGGTAGGTTCACTACTTGACGAGCGGCTTTTTCGGCTTCGGGGCACGTGCCGGGCTTGTAGTCGTAGGAGGCTAACGGTGTTTCAATGGGGTGCAGGGGGCACTCGAACCAGCTTCCTAATTCGATGCCGGCCTTTGCGGCCTGCTCGAGCGCTTGGGTCTTTTCCGCGATTCTCAGCGGATATCTTACCATGACCGGTTGCATGATCGTCTCATTATACGCTCTTGCTTTCCAGCCTTTATCCTCAAGAAGCTGATCGTAGAGTTGGGCCGTTTTTATGCGGTGTGCGATGTTTTGCTCGATCTTCTGGAGCTGTCTTAAGCCGGAACGTGCCTGTACGGCGCCGATGCCTTTGAAGAAGTCGTCCTCTTTGACCGGCTCGTATTCGCTTGTGTTTGAGGAGCCGACCACGGCGCCTCTTTGCGTTAGATATCGGAAAACGGACTGTGCCAGGGCGGTCGTCCTGGGATAAATCAAAAGTCGGTAAACCATTAGTTGCAATCGGAGCATAACGACTTCCCGGCCGGACGGGGGACACATTTCATTGGCTTGCAGAGATTCGATTCGTTCAGCCAGTTTTGCGTCGTTTGTGATGACCATGCCTCCGAGGCCGGTGGTGTAAGGTTTATTCCACTGGAATGAAAAGTAGGCGGCCTTGCCGAATGTTCCCGTCAAGTTGTTTTTGTATCTTGAGCCGAAGGACAGGCAGCAATCTTCGATGACGGTAATGCCCCGGCTTTGAGCGATGTCCAGGATGGCGTCCATGTCGCAGGGGTAGCCGTAGGTGTCCTGGGCGATGATGACTTTGGTGTTGTTGGTGATCTTATTTTTTAGAAGGTTCGCATTGATATTGAACGTGTCGGGTTCGATATCGACATAGACCGGTTTGGCGCCGACGTACTTAATCGGATTGACGTTCATAACGCAGGTATAGCCCGGCAGGATGATCTCGTCGCCTTCTGTTATGTCGAGGGCCCTCAGCAGGGCGTACAATCCCACGCGGCCTTTCCAGAACGCGAACGCCCATCGAGCGCCGAAGAAACGGGCGAACTCGCGCTGATAGTTTTCGATGGTTGTATTCATTGCCACTTAGCTACCTCGACATCTGCACGGATTCGGGATTTTTCATGCCGCGTCCCTTAAGTATGGTGAACCGGACGAGCCCCCACAGCGAACCGAAACCGTAGGCGAAATGTAATACTGCAAAAATCATGGGCGCAACAGGCGCATATCGCCAGCCGGATTTGTGACCGACGTCCATAGTGCCTATGATGAGTGTCAACAGGTATAAGATGACTTCCACAACCAATACGATCCCAAACGGCTTCCATACCAGGCCTGCCGACCCCAGAAGGAATAAGGACAAAACAAATAATAGCGGTGCTAATTGCCTGACACTTGCAGGTCGTTTGTGTTTTTGGAGCGTTCTGATGCGCCAGAAGCCGTACTGAAAATATTGCCGCCGGAGTTTGCCGAGCGAGCCGCGCGAAAAATAGGTGCTCTGAATGTCCTTCGACATCCATATCTTCCCGCCCGCCCGAACGATTCTGAAATTGAACTCATCATCCTGATTACGCACGAGTCCTTCATCGAAGGCGCCGATGCGATCCACGATCCATTTATGATGCGTGCCGAAGGCAAGCGTATCGACCCAGCCCTCGTACTCGCCCAGCCTGAATCGTGCATTGCCGACCCCGATAGGCGACTGCATCGCCGAGGCAATCGCCCGGCCGATATAAGTGTTAGCAGCCGTTTTGATCGAGCCGCCTGCAACCCAGGCATCCGGGTGCTCATATAAGCATTGGATCGACCTGGCGATAAAGTCCTTTGGCACCTCGGTATGGCCGTCGATCCGGGTGAAGAAATCTCCACGCATCGCTTCTATACCGATGTTCATCGCGGTCGGAACGATCCGCTGTGAATTATCCACCATTCTCACACGTTTATCTGATTCGGAGAGTTGACGGATGACATCTCTCGTGCCGTCGTCGCTCATCCCATCCACGACGAGAATCTCCATCTTTTCGGCTGGATAGTCGCTGTCTAGCACGTTTTGTATTACCCGCTCGATGAAACCAACCTCATTACGAACCGGCATGATAATGCTGACAAAAGGCATGTCGTCGTGCGTCATTAATTTCTCATTGCTCTGACAGTATTTAATAAAACTCTTTCGAAGCGGTCGGCTAATAGACCTCGGGCAAACCGGCGCTCGGCTAAAGCGCGGGCGTTCTCGCCCATCCGACGACACAACTCCGGGTTGGCGGCAAGTGCTTCCAATGCGTCCGCCAATTCTCGCGGACTTTTAGGGTCGAGGCAACGGCCGCATTGGTTGTTCTCTATCGTCTCACCCAGCCAGCCCGGGACGTTTATAAGCACGGGCTTGCCCGCGGCCAGGGAATCGAACAGTTTGTTGGGCGACCATGTTTTTTCCTTGCTCGCCCGGAACAAAGTCATGCACGCCTGGCAGCCGGAGACGATCCGGGCAACCTCGGCCTTGCCGGAGACGGAATCGCTGAAGACGACGTTCTTCAATTGATAGTCTCGCGCCATTTTTTCCAGTTCGGCTTTTTGGCCGCCGCCCCCAAGAAGCACAAGGGCGATATGGTCTTTGCCGCGCTTGGCCAAGATTCGGGCTGCTTCGATGGCATATTCGAGCCCGTTGGCAAAGCCCATAGCCCCGAAATAAATCGCTGTGAACTGCCCGTTGAGTCCCAGCCGTTTTCGTGCGGGTGAACCGTCCAGGTCCGGCCGGAACAGATCGAGATCGCAGGCGTTTGGAATCATCGTGACCTTTTCGGTCGGGACGCCCGCGCGGACGATTCCTTCTTTCATGCCGGGTGACAGTGCGATGATGTGATCCGCCCCGGCGTATATTTTCTTCGCCATACGCCTGAGCCACCAGATGACCAGGGGATTCTTGAGTGCGCCGACATTGACCAGGGCGTCGGGCCAGAGATCGCGCACCTCGAACACGAACGGGACGTCGAACGTCCGTCTCAAAGCCAGACCCGCCAAGCCGATGGTTAACGGGGTATGCGTGGCCAAGACAACGTCCGGCCTGGGAAGGATCCTGCCGACCAGGCCGGCCAGTTTTGCGAACTGATAGAATGTGAGCATCCGTCGCCAGCCGCTCAGGCCGGTGCCGACGTTCGGATCATTGTAGGCCGCGGCAATGGCCACTACATTGATACCCTCGGTTTCGTACTCGGCATACTGATCGCCTTGGGGAACGGGAAATTCCCGATTGGCCAGCCCCGAGGTGAGCATAGTGACACGGTGACCTTTGTTCACGAGGTGCCGGGCAAACTCGTACGAGCGCGTGCCCGTACTGCCGTTTCGCGTTGCGAAATATTGATGAAGATAGAGGATGTGCATTTTTAAGAATTTAGAATGCAGAATGGTGAATTCAGAACGTTCTCAATTCTTCATTCTCATTTCTCAATTATTCAGGCGCCTTCCAGAAATCCGTCAGGGTGTCGTCGGGTCGCGTCCTGAAGAGGAACGGCCATTCGCGATACCAATCCCTGCGGGCCTGGGGCGAGAGCAATGACGGATCGTAAGGAAAACAGCCCAAATCCGGTTTTTTGCCTTCGGGTCGCGGTCGACTGAAGAAATCCTGTTTGGGGGCGTACTCGGCGGACCCTCTGCCAATCGCGAGACTACCCGTTCTCAGATAAAAAGTTCCCTTCGCGGCGTCCAGAAACATCGGGTCCGCAGTTATCGCGTGCGGTCCGGCTCCTGAGAATGGCGGTCGGAGGAGGTTATAGTCGATGGTGATCTTGCTCGGGTCGCCGGAGAGATTTTGGATCGGATCGGTTTTCTCGAACTTCCAGTGGGTGTTATCCACGATAATGTTGTTGGCGATGATCTCGTTGTGAGCGTTGCTCACCACGACGCCGCTGCCGTTCTGGACGATCGTATTATTGACAATGTGGTTGGAGCCGACGGTCGGTTTCGAATACAGGCCGATACCCCACCGGCCATTGCCGTGGATCAGGTTGTTTTCGATATGACTGTTGGTGATTCCCGGGTAGAGATGCAGGCCCCAGCCGGAATTGAATCGTATGATGTTATTGCGAATCGTCAGGTTCTCGCCGTCGGCGTAGATGCCGTGGCTGAAGTGGAGGTGGGCCCCGTTGTATTCGACGACGTTATTCTCGATGACCGTACCGCGAACGTCATGGGCCTCAATGCCGTGCAGGGCATTGTTGTGAATGCGACAATTGCGTATCACGGTGTAATCGGCGTCGGTTTTGATACCCGTGTATTTGGCCCCGCTGCTCTCGAAGCCGTCAATTATGATCCAGGAGCAGCCGTTCCGGACGTAAATGTTATGAAAGGGCGAGCCGTGCAGGACGGCTTTGTGTTTGTACTGGGATTTGAGGACCGTCGGCTGTTGCGCCGTGCCCGCGTGTTCCGGCGAGAGCGTGATCTGAACGCCGACATAATCACCGGGCTTGAAGATCAGGGTATGGCCGCCGCCGATCCTTTTTAGCGCCGCGTCAACAGATGCGAATGGGTTCGCCTCGGAACCTGTTCCCGATATCCGGCCTTTCGGGGAAATCCAATACGTCGCGGCGAATAGACGGCAACACTGAGCGAGCACAATCATAAGGGCAAGTCTGTTTCTGGACATGTCTTAACTCCCTTTTTCGATTAATCCTTCGAAAATCTTTTCCAGACGCCTCATATTATTTTTTCGGTCCGCCGATTCGATAACCTTTAGCCGGTTCCGTCGGGCGGCGCCGGCGGCACGTTGTGGATGCTCGACGAGCTGCATGATGCACCCGGCTAAATCATCCGCGTCCCCGACCTTAAAGAGCAGGCCGTCCACGTTGTGCCTCAGCCATGCGGCGTTCGCCTGAATATCCGAGACAATCGGAAACAGACCCGTTGCCATCGCCTCCAGCAGAGATAGGCTCGTCCCGTCCCAGTGCGATGCGGAAAGATAAATATCGTGCCGTCTGATAATGTCCGGCAGATCGTTATTGGGCACCCGGCCTGCGAATGTCACACAGCCATTCAAACCGGCGTGGCCGGCTTGCTGCCGAAGTGTGTCCCTCGAAGAGCCGTCGCCGATAAAGGTCATCCGGAAGTCGATTCCTTTTTCCTTAAGCCGGGCCAGAGCGGCGATGATCGTGGGATGATCGAATACCGGTTCGAGGCGTCGTGTGCATAAAAGTCTAATGGGGCCGGATGGAATTTTTTCCGGCCGGTCGGTGAATGTGAACGTGTCCGTATCGATTCCAAGCGTTAGCGTCTCAATTTTATCCGGTTCGATGCCCAGGCTGATGGCCATTTCTTCGAGGTCTTTCGAGACCGTATTGACGCAATCGGCGAAAGTGAAGATTTTTCTTAAAAGCGGGCGCCATAGTCGGGACTTAATTCCCGTCGTCAAATCGCTTCCGTGCGCCGTGACGACGGTCGGGTGGAAACCGCACATCAGCGCCGTCAGGCCGCAACTGGTCGCGTAGTGGGCGTGGACGATATCGGGCTTGAGTGTCTTTACCAACCTCTTGGCTCGCAACATACTGATCGGATATTTCCACTTGCCTTCGGTTTCGGAATACCTCCGGCCGAGCCCAACGTTATACATCGGTACTCCGCGCTCCGGGCCCGGGGACATGGCGATGAAATGCACGTCGTGGCCGGCCTGCTTGAAATAGTCAAGATAAGGACCGATATGTGTGAATGTCCCCATTGAGATAAAACAAATTCGCATCTCTTATCCTGCGTTTAAGACGGATTCTCCAGGATTTCACGATAAGCCCGGAGCGTTCTTTCACACGCAATTGAGGCTGAATATTTTTCCCGGGCCGTCTCTTTTGCGGACTGTCCCATCGAACGAGCGAGCCTCTCATCGGAGAAAATCTTCAAGACGGCATCACTTATGCTTCGGATATCGTGAGGATCGATCAGCAGCCCTGTGTTTCCGTCTTCGATCATTTCCGGAATGCCGCCGACGTTCGAGGCGACGACAGGAACGCCGACCGCCATGGCTTCGGCGATCGTCAGCGGGGCGTTCTCCTGGAACGAAGGAACGACCAGGCAGTTCGCTCGAGACAGTTCGAGCTGCACGTCGGCGATGCTGATATTGCCGAGGAAGTGTACTTCATCTTGCAGATTGTTCCGTTCGACCTGCCGTTTGCACACGTCGAGATAGTCCCCTTCCGGCGCCCCGGCGATCCGTAGCTGCGCGTGCGGAAACTGCTCTACGATGAGAGCGAAGGCCTCGATCAAGCCGAGAATGTTCTTCAGCGGTTTGATTCTGCCACAGCAAAGGATTCTCCCCGGCTCGAGCTTCCGCTCGATGTCAAAGTAAGATTCGGCAACGGGATTCTCAATCAGCCAGGTTTTCCAAATGTTGTTGGCTTTCGTCAAAAACTGTTTCGTGTATCGGCTTATGACAATCAAATGAGAAATTCGACGACGTGCGTACGCTTCCGTGAGCTTCATGAAGAGCCGTCTGGGCCGGCGGAAGATACCCCAGCGATTGTCCCATCGGGCATCCTGTTCTGCTATGCCATGTATGGTTATAACACTCGGTTGGTCGCAGTGTGTCGCCAAGAACGTGAATCCCTGAAAATGAACGATATCCGGATTGATCTGTCTGAGAAGCGCCTTGATCTGTCGTTTGCCGGAGACGAGATAATAGAGCGTTCCGGGCAGGAATTTCCACAGTCCTTGTTTTGGCACCCTGTAAACCGTGACGTTTTCCCACTGCTCAACCCCCGTTTGGCCGGGGTGACTTCCCGGCGCTATGACCGTCACCTTCAAATCGGGACGTTGGCTGAGTCCTTCGACGAGGTATCTTGACGCACCCGCCACGCCGCCGTCGATGCGGCGGGGATCGTCCGGGAAGACGGTCACCATCGCGATATGAATTGTCGCGGTGGTCTCAGGCGAACTGTTCTTGCAGCACAATGTCGTCGTCGTATTCGTCATATGCCGGCACGTCATCTTCCGTCGGGGTATAGAACCGGGCCACGTGCTCGCTCGCTAAAACGAAAGCCAGGAAGACCCAGTAGTGTTTTTGATAGAGTTGTCCGACGTTCAGGCCCATCACCAACAGGTACGTAAAAATGGCCCGGGCGTAAAGCTTCTCAAATCCGAGCGAGATCCGTTTGACCGTGAGCATGACCAGGATCACGAGCCACGCAAAGAGAACCGCGCCGGGCAGGCCATAAATACCGAGGGCAAAGAAGAAATCGTTATGTGGTAGAATCGTGAGTCCGCTTTTCTCGAACCATCCATAGAAGCTTGTTCCGACGGGTCTTTCGGCCACGCATGTGAGAGCTTTCTTAATCGGCATCATACGGTAGTCGATGGCTTCTTCCGCCTGTTGGAGATTGGTTAGGCGCGTCGCGACCGGCGCTTCCAGCCCGCTGCTTCGGACAACCAGAGAGGCCGAAACCGAGCCCAGCAGGATGACGAAGAGCAGCAAGACCGCCAGGGCCGGCCGCCGCGATACTTGCTTGATAAAAAGCAGCGGCGAAAGCATCGTAATGAACAAAGCGATCAGGCCCCCGCGAGAGCCGATCTTGAGCAGCATGACCGGCAACACCACGATGGCGACAAGATAGATCATGCGCCAGTAGAACTTCCTGTCGCGGGCGAACAGGTAAATCGCCGCTAAAAAGGCGATGGCGATCAAGGTCGCCAACATATTCGCATCGGTGGCTTGCCCGAGGGTTGCCGAGTATCGATGCTCGGGCGCTTCTTGCATCGATTGGATGGCCGAACCGGTGACGAACGTCAGGGCAATCATTCCCAGCGTCCCGACGACGTACGCTCGCGAGGCCCAGCGAAAGGCGGATTCACCGTTGGTTTGGAGGATCCAATAGACGATGAGAAAGAGCACGAGGAGTTGGACCTGGGTAAAGGCGCGGACCAGCTCGTGAGTGAGATACGTGCCGCCCAGCGAGGCCAAACAGACCCAGGCCGTATAGAGTCCCATGACCCATAGCGTTTTGTTGCCGATGCGCAGGCGAGGGCGGGTGATGATGACGTTCAGGAAGAAACTCAGCGCCAGAGCGATGCCGACGCCCCGGTCGAGACTGAACGAATCCCTGAAGGCGATGCCGGCCCCGGTCGGCAGGACGAGCATCAGGATGCAAAGGGCGAACGTCGGCTTGATGATCATCCCGATGAACGTCGGCACGGCGATAATCACCGCCCCGGCCACGGAATTCCTGGCCAGGTAGATGACGGCCAGTCCGATCAGAAAGATGACGATCCACATCGTCAGAAGCAGACCGTTCACGAACGGAGGCAATGGAATATCGGAGGTCCGTGCGCTCTGCTCGCGGAACAATTCCTCGTCGTTTATATTATATTCGTATTCGGTGTACATGCAGAATTCCTAATGCTATATCTCGTATCTGTGCAGAAACCGCGACAGACGAACATTCATACGCATGTGATGGCAGACGTATCCGGCGGCCCTGAAAGGTTGTCTTTGAGAGGCGAGCTTCCGAATATTTCTTTTTTGCAGCCGGCACATGTGAGGCGCATAGTCCTTCAACTTATTAAGGATGACAGTTTCCCCATAGCCTCTCAAGAACGACTCGGCCATCTCTTCCGCGTTCCAGCTCAACGCCCTCCGCCAGGGGGCGCCGTGAAATATGGAACTGGCGAACATGAGAATATCGAAGTACCGGCTGCCAAAGGTCGGCGTTCTATCCACCGACGGCGCCGCGGACCAGTCCAGCAGGACAAGCTCGTCCGACGGCCTGTGATAACACACATTAATACAAGCAAAGTCACCATGAATGAAAACGTTCTCGTCAGCGGGGGCCATCCATTCCGCCGGCAATGCGAATTGCATTTCTTCGGGGAGGAACAGTTTCTTATGGATAACGGCCAGCGCTTGTCCTGCTTTTCGTAGCAATCCGGGCAACCGTTGATCCTTACAGACCGCCATATCGAGTAATGTCACCAGGCTGCTGAGCCGCTCGAATTCGAGCACTCCCCTTTCAGCGTCGAAGTTGATAACTTTCGGTACTGAAAATAAACCGCTGTCGAGGCCGATCTCGAAGGCCCGAAAGGCCTTTTCGGCTTCGACAGCCAATATGTCCCGTTCTCCGGTTTTTTGAAAAATGTCATCGATAAGCAGCATGGTTATCTCTCAGAACGTGTGTTAGGAGTTCCAATTCTCATCCTTGTCATGTTGAGCGTAGCGCAGCGAAGTCGAAACATCTGGTAACGAATGTAATATGATGTTCTTTCGTAACCAGATTTCTCCGCTTCGCCCGCCGTTCGGCGGGCTTCGGTCGAAATGACAGTTGTTTACAGGCCATTTTCTTAGGAGCGAAAAGAGCCTTTAGCCCTGAGCGAAGTCGAAGGGGAAATACAGGGTAATTGAGATTCTTCACTTCGCTGCGCTTCATTCAGAATGACGGCGTATCCTTCTTACACAGGTTCTTAAAACGACGGCAAACAACAACGGGATTTTCTGAGAATCGGCTCAGACATTTGAATCTGCACGCCACGTTGTCAATGACGCGGTTCAGCCGGTACCAAACCGGAATCTTCGGCGGATGGAAGAAGCCGGCCGGATAGAGCTCGACAATCTCCAATCCGGCGCTTTCAACGAGGTCCTTCATCTGCTCGATGTTCATGACGTTGAATGTTCCTTCCGGATTCTTTTGCCGGTGGCGCGCGTGCAATAACTTAATCCACGGCGATCCGAGATTGTGGTGGTTGTTGAAGACCAGGGTACCGTCTTCAGTCAATAGATCGGCGAGTGCTTCAATCGCCGCCGAACGCAGTTCCGGCTCCGCGTTGAGAAAGAACCGGAAGGCTGTGATCAGGTTAAATTGTCTCGGCTGGAGGATATTGCCCACCGTGATGTCCGCCTCGATGATTTCGGTTCGCTTGAGCTTTTGCCTGGCGATCGCGAGCATGGAGTTGGAGATGTCCACGCCCGTCGATGTCGCGACGCGGTCTTCCAGGAAACGTGTGATGCGCCCCGTCCCGCATGCGAAATCGAGCAGATGAACGTCTCTGCCCGCGAAGTACGTGGCCAGAATCTGTAAGAGAATCTCCCGCTCGCGCGACCATAGGAATCGGTCCCAGGCCTGCGTTTCATAATGCCGCTCGTATTCGGCGCCTTTAGCTGCGTATGTGTGAGAGTCTCGATAACCGATCTTCGTTGCCGTTTGCATTATCGTCGGACCATCCGTGCAAATCGTTCTTGTTCGTTCTTTGTCAGGCTCAGGAACCAGCCGCCCACGAGCGTCAGGATCGCTGCGACCAGAACCACACCGCCGATTTCGAGCCACGAATCCGGCGGAGCCAGACATTTCCACAGGATAATGATTGTGATAGCCGGCAGTGAGCCAAGAGTTGCCGGCAGCCAGACCGTGAGCGCGTTTTCCAGGGTGGAGATGTGCATTTTCCAGTTGAAATATATCGGTAGAATCACGCCGGAAATGAGCGCCAAAGGCAGGACGTTGGACCAGGCGATGCCGACCAGGCCCCGGTTGAACACTTTGACTGAAATGACGGACGCCGAAACGCAAAGCAGGGCCGTCAGGGCGGTGAGAACGGCGAAGAATTTATGCCGGCCGCGACCGACGAGGACAAGGAAATTACTGTGCTGGGCCAGTCTCAGGGCGTGTCCGATGGTAAGAAGGATTAGAATGATCGCCATTGTGTCGATGACGGCCGGATTCGGGAACCGGTCGCTGACCCATATATGCAGAAATTCCCTGCCCATCGCAATGAGGAAGCATGCGCCGGGAAGGATGAGCAACAGGCTGTACTTTTGTGTCAGCAGGGCGATTTCCTTGATCGTGGCGTTATCGTCTCTGGCTTCGAGGTCGCTGACCGCCGGCTTGATCGCGGCGGTAAACGCGCTCAGAAATTGCGACAAGAGCAATACCCCGGCAGCCGCGACGGTGAATTGGCTAATCTCGGCGGTGCCGATGAAGATACCGATGATCAGGCTGCTGGCGTGGTAAATGATAATGGCGCCCATGGCGTATAAGAAGGTGTTGATTCCGTATGGGAGCATTTCTTTCAGGAGCCCGAAGTCTATCTTGGACAAAGACAGCGACACGCCCGGCAGCAATCTTCTGACAAAAACACAATGCAATGCTCTGACGGCCACCTCGCTCAGGCCGAACACAATCCCCGTTGTGAGCAGACCGTAGTTGCATGAGAGCAGGACGATGATCAGCGTCGTTCGCAAAAGCAAGACAGACAGCACGACGACGTTAATGAGATCGTATCGTTGCAGTCCGCTCAGGATCGCCGTCGAGGGCTGCAAGGGCATGGCCAAAGCGAAACAGAATCCCACGATGAGCACGAGCGCGCCGGCGGGCCTGACCATCTCCGGATCGATGGCGAACCACGAACCGACGTTGAAGTAAATGACCAAACTCACAATAACAAGGACGAAGGTCAGCGATGTGAAGAAGAACAGGGACGTGTTGATGACACGTTGGATGCCGTCGTTATCGTTTTTAGCCAGGTATGACGGGACATACCGGTTGACGGAGCTGTTCAGCCCCATGCTCAACATCGGGGCATAGCGAAACATCGAGCCGCCGATGAGCACCCAGATACCGTATCGGACCTCGCCGAGCCGTCCGAGGAAGAAGCGTATCAGGAAAAAGCCGATCGCGGCGTGCGTCACTAAGGTTATGACGTTGAGGACCGAGTTATATACGAGTCGTTTCGAAGTTGTGACACGTCGTTGATTCATAATTATTTGGCGACCACTTTCCACAAAATGCCGGTTTCGACGAAGTCATAATCTCCAAGCACAAAGGCGGGGCAGTATCCCGGTTTCTGCGAGACAACGTATATCGGCCGGTTCTCCAGTAATGAGTCAAACGTCTGCTCGTTGAAAGGCGGAGCGCCCTTGCTGTTCACGGTGCCGGAGATCATCGTCACATCCGGGCGTCTTGCCTTGATTTGCTGAGCGAGCAGAAGGGGGGCAACGGTGGTCACATCGGCATAAATGACGGCATGCGCCTCTGCGAGATCCAGCGCTTCATCGGCGAAGCGTTCCGCCCCTCTGTATCCGGTCTTCCAGGGCTGTAAGAAATAGGCGCTATCCTCGCGATAAGGAATATCCTTTCTCGTGTTGATGTTTCGGGCGATCATCGGTGCTATCGCGTAAACGCCGACGGGTAGCCAACTGAAAAAGATAACCCCGAGCACGAGCGCTTTGTGATTGATTCGGCCCAGCAAGTCATGTGCCCCGAGGCCCATAAAGACCGATGCCATGACGTAGAAGGGTATGAAGAACGCATACCGGTCCGGCACGGTGTATCGAAAAGCGAAGACAAAAAACAACGCCGTCACGGCCAGAAAGGCATTTCTCAAGCCCCGGCCTGGCGACATTTTAAACAAGGCATAGCCGCCCGCAAAGAAAAGCAGGAGATTCGGCGTCGGGAAGTTGAATAGGATATAACAGCAACTCTCCTTAGCCATTTTCAATGACATCGATGTGTTCAGGACGGCTTGCTGCCAGCGTGTGCCGAAGGCCGCGGAAGCTAACGTGCCGGCTACGTCGCCGGATTGTATCACGGTCCGAACGATGAGATACTCGTACGGCAGCGCACCGATCACCCAAACGAGGAGGATAATCGCAAGTCTTGTCGGTCGAATCTTTTTTTGGATCAACAGGAAAACGATGAAAACGGCATAACAGACAAGCGGAATTGCCGCAAGCGTATGAACCGCAACGGCAAGCCCGTTGAGAAAACCCAGCCCATAGAGGTAACGCACCCGGTTCGTTTTAGCGTATTGCAGCAGAACAATCAGTTCGGCGAGAAATAAAGCCGTCCAGAGCGTATAGGTTTCGATGATGCTCGCGTGGCGCCAGAAGGTATGTGAGACGGCCAACGTGATCGCGGCGATAACCGCCGGCATATCTTTGCCTGTCCAGAGACGCACGAGCAAGTACATATTGGCAACCGCTATCGCCCCGGCGACGGCGGAGACCATATTCGCTCGATGAGCAAATTCGCCGAGTGGGATGTATTTTACAGCAATCCCAACGATATAGAAAAGCGGGTGCGAAAGCGCCAGGCCGTAAAATCCTTCGATATCGTTGTGCCAGATGCGGTATTGAATCAGTCCGCTATCCTGCCATAAGATGCCGGGGGCGCAACTGATGATATACAGCACAAGGGCGCCGCAAAGAACGAACAGATAGCGCGTCGCTAATTTAGATTTTATCATTTTCACAGGCATGTTGTATCGTCCATCCCCATCCCGATAAACGGCATCAGGATGAGGCTGCCACCCGACTGACCGTAGGGACAATCCCGGGTGGTTGCCCGGGGCAGGCACGGGGACCTGCCCCTACGTGAGACTGTCGATGATGGTTTGCAGGGTTTCGTCGAGACGTGTGCGAGGTTCCCAGCCGATGGTTTCGTTGATCCGCTCCGTGCTCGGGACGCGGCGCATCATATCTTCGATGGGCCGTCCGTAGGCGACCTCGTAGGGCACGAATTTCTTTTTGCTTTTGCTGCCCGTCATGTCGATGATCTTGTCCGCAAGGTCCTCGATGGAAATTTCCTCGCTCGTGCCGATGTTATAGACCTTTCCCGCCGCCTGCTCGCAGTTCATCAGGCCGATCAGCGCCTCGACGAGGTCGGCCACGTAGCAAAAGCATCGCGTTTGCTTTCCCGTCCCGTAAACCAAAACGGGTTCGTTGTTCAGCGCCATCTGGACGAAACGGGGCACGACCATGCCGTACTGACCTGTTTGTCTCGGCCCGACGGTGTTGAAGAACCGCCCGATCACCACGCCGAGCCCGTATTGCTGATAATAAGCCTGGCCCAGAAATTCGTCGATAGCCTTGCTGCACGCGTACGCCCAGCGCGACAAGCTCGTGCTGCCGAGCACGAGGTCGTCCTCCTCGCGAAAGGGGACCGCCTCGCTTTTGCCATAGACCTCGCTGCTCGAGGCGAGAAGGATTTTCCTGCCGAACGTATTGGCGATATCCAGCACGATTTCGGTGCCGCCGATATTGGTCTGGATGGTGCGCACCGGATCCTCGGCGATCAGGCGAACGCCCACCGCCGCGGCCAAATGGTAAATGACGTCACAGCGTTCGATCAAGGTCGTCATCAGGACGGCATTGCTAATGTCACCCGTGACAAATTCGAAATCGCGATGTCCTCTGAGATGCTCGATATTCTTCAGGCTTCCGGTGCTGAGGTTGTCGATGACGATAACCTGGTGGCCGTCTTTCAAAAGCCGCTCCGTCAGATGGGACCCGATAAAACCTGCACCGCCCGTCACTAATACTTTCATGGCAACTCCAAATTTACCCAGACTGACCGATTCTTGTTGTCATCCCTGCGAAAGCAGGGATCCAGGAACGTAACGAATGAAGTGGATTCCCGCTTCCGGGCTTTAAAAAAAGTCTTATTGTAACAATTGAGATTGCCGCGCGATTCTTCGAATCGCTCGCAATGACACGACAACGCCATTTTCGTCATTGCGAGGAGCTAAGCGACGAAGCAATCTCAACTTTGGCAACAGGCCCTTTTGCGGGAATGACATATCGTTTTACCTCATCATTGGGTTCCAAAACGGTCAGTTCGAGTCATTTCAAAATTTTCTTATCTATAAAGCATAATCATCTTCGAGGAATTATCAACTGATTCCATCTGTTTAGACTCCGTCCCCGTCGGCTGCGCGGATCGCGAACGCAACCTTGAAGCGAGGTCCAGGTTTTCTACAATAGCTTTTTTGTAGGGTGGGGCTTGCCCCACCATGATGGATCGGCACACCTTCACCCACCTTGCACATCTACAACCTAAGTATCGACAAATAAAAGATATAGCTTGAGTGGTAGCTAATCACGGATTCTAATAAATCCTCATGCGCACGTTGTCATTCTGAACGGAGCATAGCGAAGTGAAGAATCTCTAACGCTCATTACTATCCCAGATCTTTCGCTTCGCTCAGGATGACAAATCATTAGATACCTCAGAATTTATTATCATTTGCAGAATGATGCTGTGGAAGGGGCGATAAAATGTTGATTTAGATCGTTGTTTCGCGAAACGGTAAGTGGATTGAAGGTCTTATAGATGCATTTGAGGAAACGGGTTTAGGTGGGATTATCTACAAATTTTCAGCCGGAATAGGAGCAGTAGGTTTTGTCGGTTTCCCAGATGGATACGCAGTGTAACGTCGCTTCGTCGAATTTCCCGACGAGTTTTTTCCATGCGAAGACCGCGATATTTTCGATGGTGGGATTGGTTTTGCGAAATTCGTCGAGATCGGCGTTCAGGTTTTTATGGTCGATCAGCCCGATCAGTTCCTCATCCACGATTTTCTCGAACCGCCCGATGCGAAAGCTATTTTCCCCGGCCGGCATTTTGATCGCGACCTCGACGACGTAGTTGTGCCCGTGACCCGTGGGATTTGCGCATTTGCCAAAAACATCGAAGTTCCACTCCTCGGAGAAGTCGTCGTTCCAGAGTTTGTGCGTGGCGGCGAATTCGAATTTTTCGCTGAAAAAAACCATGTCCGGGTCCTTTGAATCGATTGTTATTGTTCTGGAAGGATTCAGTTTCATACTCAGGCGGCTCAATCGGGCGCTGCCTAACGATTCGGCTAATCGCTCCCGGGCGGAGACCAGCAGTTCGGCGACGGCGGGCAGTCCGATATGCCTGGCTTGGCGGAACTCCCGTCTGATGCGCTCGGCGAAAACCGGCACGGCGAACGCGCGAACGCGCTTGTCGATTTCGGTCACGTTGATGACGAAGCCCGTGGCCGGCTCGACCTCGCCGGTGACTTCGGCGGATAACTCGAAAAAGAGCGCCAATCCCTCCCCCGCCGGTTGGGAGACAAACGAATTGGAGCCGGACGCATCCTCGGGCAAGAAAGGATTGATCGAAAAACGCACGTGCCGGGTGAGTTTATGCATCGGCAAACTCTCTCTCAACTCTGTTTGTGCATAAGGCTCATGACCTCGCTGCGGCTTCTCGGGTCTTTCTTGAAGATACCCCGAAGCGCCGAGGTCACCATCGTCGAGCCGGGCTTTTTGATCCCGCGAATCGTCATGCAGCTATGGGACGCCTCCAGCACCACGGCCACGCCCTGCGGTTTCAGATTGTGCATGATAAAATCAGCGATTTGGTACGCCAGCCGTTCCTGGGTCTGAAGCCGGTGGGCGAAGCAATCCACGATCCGCGCCAGTTTGCTGACCCCGAGGATCAGTCCGGAGGGGAGATACGCCACGTGGGCGACGCCGATGAACGGCATCAGATGGTGTTCGCAGACACTGTAGAAGGGGATATCGCGCAGCAACACAATTTCGTCGCATTCCTCGGTGAAGACGCCGCGAAGGTGTATCTTCGGGTCTTCGCGCATCCCGGCCAGAAGCTCGACGTACATGCGCGCCACCCGTTCGGGCGTGAGCTTTAACCCCTCGCGGTTCGTGTCTTCGCCGACGGCCGTAAGAATGTCATGGGCCGCTTTTTCGATTTTGTCGGTATCGATTTTCTTGCTTTTTTTGCTCATTTCTTTTTCGCTTTTGCCAGATTGATAATAAACGTCGTCAGCAGTCTGACGCCGTAGCCGCTTGCGCCCTCGGCCGTATAGTCGGTGGCTTTGTCGTGGCTCCAGACGCCCGCCATATCGAGATGGGCCCACGTCGTCTCGCCGACGAATTGCCCCAGGAACGCCGCCGCGGTGCAGGCCCCGCCCCATCGGCCGCTGATGTTTTTCAGATCGGCGATTTTGCTTTTCATCTCCTTGGCATAGTCGTCGCCGCTCGGCATGGGCCAAACCCTCTCGCCGCAATTCTCTGCGGCTTTTTGCAATTGTTTGATCAGTTTATCGTCGTTGCCCATCAGCCCGGCCATATACTTGCCCAGCGCTACGACACACGCGCCGGTGAGTGTGGCGATGTCGATGATAACGTCGCACTTTTGCTGGACGGCATAGTGCAGCCCGTCGCAGAGGATCATGCGGCCCTCGGCGTCGGTGTTCTGGACCTCGACGGTTTTTCCGCTATAGGTGTTGATGATATCGCCCGGTCGATAGCTTGCCCCGCCCGGCATGTTCTCGGCGGACGGCACGATGCCGTACACGTTCACGGGAAGGTCCAGTTCCGCCACGGCTTTCATCGCGCCCAACACCGCCAGGCCGCCGCATTTATCGAATTTCATCTCTTCCATGTTCGCGGACGGTTTGATGCTGATCCCGCCGGAGTCGAAGGTGATGGCCTTGCCGACGAAGGCGACGGTCGGCCTCGTGCTTGCGGCTTTGCCTGGGGGACTGTGTTTTAAGACGATGAATCTCGGCTCATTTCTGGAACCCGAGCCGACCGCCAGCACGCCGCCCATGCCTTTGGCCGTCATTTGTTTTTCGTCGAAGACCGTGCAGCTTAGCGTTTTCGAGCCTTTGGCCAAATCCTTCGCCACGCCGGCCAACACGGCCGGGGTGACAACGTTAGCGGGGCGATTACCCAACGTCCGGGCGAAGCTTTGGGCCTTGCCCATCGCAATCCCTTTGGCCAGACCGGTCTTGAGCTTTTGTAGTTTGGCCGCATCGGGATCGACGAGATCGACCTTGAGCGACTCCAGTCGCCCGTTGTCGCTTTCGGTAATGTATTCGTCGTAGCGATAGCTGCCGGAACAGGTTCCTTCGGCGCACGCCTGTCCCATCGTGGCCGCGTCGAGCCGGCTGAACGCCTTATGCAACGCCAGGCCGACGGTACGGGCCTGGGTCTCGACGGACTCCTTCGCCGTGTGTGCCGCCGCCTTGCGGAGGGTGTCCAGCGTGGCCTTTTTCTTCTCGCCCAGGCCGACCAGCAAGATTCGCTTGGCGCCCACCTGGCCGTTGCCATAGACCACCGCGCTGGTGCCTTCTTTCGCTTTG